>Ga0075122_10002856_pt1 | contig 11182 bp, 8 predicted proteins | sample AntAceMetag02UKB_FD_69790 | JGI IMG/M metagenome (GOLD analysis project Ga0075122, IMG submission 69790) | Saline lake microbial communities from Ace Lake, Antarctica - Antarctic Ace Lake Metagenome 02UKB | ecosystem: Environmental > Aquatic > Non-marine Saline and Alkaline > Saline | place...
TGTTCTTTTTCATTATCTGCTGTTTCAATAAAAATACTGGCTATTTGTTCAAAACCTGCTTTTTTTGCAACAGATGCAAAATAAGTATACCTATTTCTTGCTTGGCTTTCACCTGCAAAAGATTTCAAAAGATTTTTTTCTGTTTCAGATCCTTTTAATTCCATATTAATATTAATAAATTGAGATTTATAAGAGTTTAGTTACTAAATTGCCATAATCCATGAATATTACAATATTCTCTTGCACTTTTTACTTTAAAATGAAATTCTGCCTCAGGTGTATCTCCGGGCTTTAAAAATAATTTACAAACTTCTCCTGTCTCAGAAGTTGCTTCAATCCATTCGATATAATGTTTTTCTTCCATTGGATGTGGAACCGAACCAATCTTAACTTTCTTACCTTCAATTACGGGAATATGTTTTTCACCTTTTTCGGGATCTTCTGTATGTTCTTCTTGTAAATTCATGGGTTGTCCACAACAGACTAGTGCATCTGCACCCTCATGTAAAACTTCGATTATATTTCCACAAATATTACATTTCCATATTTGTCCTCTTTTTGTCATACTTTGCTTAGAGGATTTGAAGTATAAATAATTAATGGTTATTTTTGAAACTAAATTAAATTGAATCTAGGGGATTCTTAACTGATTTAATCTGTTCTTTTGAGATATGAGTATAAATCTGGGTAGTTGCGATAGATGAATGCCCTAAAAGAGTTTGTATTTTTCTTAAATCAGTTCCAGCCTCTAAAAGATGGGTTGCAAAAGAATGCCTTAATGTGTGTGGATGGACATTTTTGTTAATACCCGCTTTAACAGTTGCTTTTTGAACGATTTTTTGAATTCCTCGAGTATTCAAAGGTTTTTGTTTTGAAAACAAATAATTCCAATCTGAATGTTTTTTAATAAATTTTTGGAGTTTTTTTGAGAGTTTTTTTGATAAGATTATCATCCTATCTTTTTTCCCTTTACCTCCCCTTACCCATCCAATCCCTTCTTCAAAGTCTAAATTTTCTTTTTTAAGATTAACAACTTCAGATACTCTTAACCCTGAGGAGTAAATCATCTGAAGGATGAAATTAGATTTTAAGGTATCTGTTGATTCAAAAAGTCTAATGATTTCATTTTTTGTTAAAACAATAGGTATTTTGCTTTCTTTTTTTGGCCTTTTAACACCTGCGGTGGGATCTTTTTGAAGAATGTTTGTATAAGCAAAACGAATTGAGGCGAGAAAAACAATATTTGATGCAGATGCCTTTTCAGACATTTTATCTGCTAAAAAATATTTAATATCTTGTTGTTCAATTTCCTCAGGAATTTTATTTGCATGTTCTAGCAAGTCTTGATTAAACTTAACATAATTTCTAAGAGTGTAGGGAGAAAATTTAGATATTTTTATTTCCGCTTCAAGTCTTTTGATAAATTCCTCTTTTTGCATTTTTTCACTTAATAGATTATACGAACTTCGATATTTAAGGGTTTTGGGACAATTTAAATAAATTAGCGGATTGGTTTAATGATGGACTATGAGAGAATCAAAAAATATACCCAAGAGATACGCGAGGCTCAATTAACTGGAGATAAAGAATATTGTAAAAAATTAATGCTTGAGTCATATGGATATTGTTTTGACTATTATGTTTTAGCATGTGAGACACTTAGAAGAACTAATGATTCTAAGCTGGTTAATATGATTGTGGGCATGAGAAATGCATTGGATAATTTTGGGAAACTTCATACAGAGTACGTTGAAGAAATTAATGATATGAATTAAATTAAGTAAAGTTTTTTAAACTCTTAATGCCTTTATAAATTATGATAAAGAAAAAGAGTGTGAAAAAGAAACAGGTTTCTAGGAAAACAAATAAAAAAACTCAAGCTAAAAATAAAGTCAATTTTAATGCTATGGCTATTACTGGATTTGTATTATCTTTTTTGAATTGGTTTGCTATATTAGGGATCATTCTTTGTGCAGTTGCTTTGATGCAGATTAAAAAATCAAATCAAAGGGGAAGAAGATTAGCTATTGCGGGAATTGTTATAGGTATTTTAGTTACTTATGGGACCGTAACGGGTTATCTTAGCTTCTAATCCTATTATTTAAGAATAAATCTATTTCTAGTTGAAAATATGTTTAAAAATTGCGAAGAATTTAAATATTAAAAATAATAGTTAGAATAACCACTAAAAAAAGATGGAATTTTTGATAAATTCTCTGCAAATATGGAAGAATTACAAACTATTGATAAAAAACTTGAGTATTGGAAAAAGAAATTAATTGATTTAACTAAAAGGAATAATCTTATTTCGTATCGATTTACACAAGGTAGATCTATCAAAATAATTTCTCCAGGAATAAATGATATCTTAGAAGAGTTAAATAGTGAGGAATCGATTGTTTTTCTTAAAAATGAATCAGAAGAAAGGAAGAATCATACATTTTTGTGTTCAGAGGGAGAAAAATTAGTTGATAAGAAATTATACAACTTATACTTAAAGGCTAAAGGTAATTTTCAAGAATTAGGTATTAATACTTGCTTCCTAGGATTAACAATGTTAAGATACAAAGAAAAATCTTCTGAGCAATTAATTGAGGCACCAATCTTTCTTTATCCTGTAGAAATTGCTAAAGTTCCTAGTTTTTCAAACCAGATTCATAAATATGAGATTATCCCCAATTCAGGGGATATTCAGATAAATCCTGCACTAAGGGAAAAATTAAGACATGAGTTTGGTATTCTGATTAATGAATTAGGGGATAAATCTCCCTCCGAATATCTGCAATATCTAAAAAATATTATTTCAGGGTTTGAAGGATGGGCAATTTTAGATGATTGCTACTTGGATGTTTTTTCTTATCAAAAATATATTATGTATGAAGATTTAAGCAATAATGAGGAACTCATAAAAACTAATCAATTAATTAATGCATATGCTGGAGATAGAAATGCATTAGAACAATTAAAAGTAGAAATGAATTTTGATGAAGCTTCAAGTGTAGATGTTTTACATGCAGATTCTTCTCAAAAAAAAGCAATTGAACTTGCTAAAGCTGGAGCAACTTTTGTTTTACAGGGTCCCCCTGGAACTGGGAAAAGTCAAACAATTGCAAATATGATCTCTGCACTAATCGGGCAAGGTAAAAAGGTTTTATTTGTAAGTCAAAAAATGGCTGCATTGAATGTTGTTCAGAGAAAATTAGAAGATTTGGGTTTAGGAAGGTATTGTCTTAATCTTCATACTTACCAGGGCAAGAAACGAGAGATAATTAATCAATTAAATAATGAATTAGTTAACCCCCCGGAGATAAGTGACTCTGTTAAAAGATTTAGTTTTAATAATTATCTTGGAATGCAAAAAGAATTAAATGATTATTATGATTTCTTAGCTAGAAAACATCCCCCATGGAAACTATCTATTTATGATGTAAGAGGGAAACTTGCTCAATTACATGAAAGTGAGATGTTTTATAGTGGGTTAGATGATATTTTAGAATTAGGACCTGAGGAATTTGATAATCTTTTAGGAAAAATAGAAATGATCAATAATATGCTGAGTGCAAAACCCAATGTTTTTGATAGCAGGTTATTTAATTTTAAAAAAGATAAGAATACGGCATTGTCTCAAGGAAAATTTAAATCTATGCTAAAAGACTTAGAGCGAAAGAGAATAAAAACTAATGATTTTTTAAAAATTATTGGAAAAAATACTAATCTAAATATTAATTCATTTGAAAAATTAAGAACATTCTTGCAATTACAATTAAAAATTAATAATTTAAAATTAGAAAAATTTCCAGAATACCTTATTTCAGAAGAATTAGAAAATTATCAATCAATAATTAACGAGTTGAAATCTTCATTAAGGGAATTTATTTGTATTAAATCTGAAATTATGGGGCAAAGTTCTGAGGAATTTTTGGAATATGATAGCCACCACGAAGAAGAAATATTTCAGAATACCTCTAAATTTGCTAGATTAACTAGCAAGGCTTACAAAGAATCTAGAGATAATCTTAATCAATTTTCTAAAACAAAACTAAATCATGAGGGATGGTTAAGCTTATTTTCTAAAAAATATAAATACTCTATAATCGATAAAAAACTTAAAAAACTTAAAAAAGAAAATAAAGATTTTTTAAAATTAATTGGGTCTAAGGAGATAAAAAATTTAGAAAATATTGAAGAATTAATTAAAAAAATTATGAGATTGGTTGATTTAGCTAAAAATTTAGATCCGAATAATTATTTTAATATTGTTAAATTCATGTTTGAGAATGAAGAAATTTTTTCTATTCTAGATTTAGAAGAATTATCTCAGGAAGTAAATGGTTTTTTTGAGGGAGAGGTGTTTGTAATCAAAGGAGAGATTAAAAACTTTTTTGAAAAATTAGATGATATTAATTCAGGCTTAAATGAACTAAATGAGATTTCAATGTTTAAGGATAATTTTAATTCACTAAGTCCTGAGATTAGAAATTTTATATTAAAATACTCTTTAAATGAAAATGAGTCTAATCTTTTGGAAGTTTTTATGAAAACATATTATCTAAATATTCTAGAATTAATGACAAAAAGAGAAAATAAAATATCTCCAAGGGGGCTAGTAGAGAAGTTCAGGAAAGATGATGGTATAACGAGGGAGATGAAAAGATTTAAAATAATGGAAAATATAGAGGGATTTAAAAATCTTGAAAAATACCCCCTAGAAATAGAGATTGTAAAACGTGAAATTCAGAAAAAAAAGAGATTGAAACCCATCAGGGAATTATTAGAACAAGCAGGAAATTTGATTTTTGCTTTAAAACCTTGTTTTATGATGAGTCCGCTTACAGTTAGTCAATATATTAATCCTGAAAAAACCCAATTCGATGTTGTTGTTTTTGATGAAGCTTCACAAATAATGCCGGAGGATGCTGTCTCTTGCTTAGTTAGATCTAAACAAGCGATTATTATTGGAGATACTCAACAATTACCCCCTACCTCTTTTTTTATGAATGAAAGCGAGGAAGGTGATGAAAGATTAGAGGACTTAGAAAGTTTTTTGAGTGAAGCTAGTACTCGATTTAATGAAGAATCATTAAATTGGCACTATAGGAGTGAAAATGAAAATTTAATTGCATTTTCAAATATTTCATTTTATGAAAATAGATTAATTACATTTCCGAATCCGGACACAAAAGACCAATCAGGATTAGAATTTGTATATGTTGAAAACGGAGTATATGATCGTGGAGCAAGCAAGAAAAATAAAATTGAAGCAGATAAGGTTGTGAAAGAATATATTAAGCTTCAAGAAGAATGTCCTGAAAAATCTATGGGGATTGTTGCATTTAGCAGGTCCCAAGAAGATGCAATTAGAGAGGCATTTCAAGAGAATGAGATTAATCTAGATAGTGAAATGGATTCCAAGGAAGAAGAATTATTTATTAAAAATTTGGAAAGTGTTCAGGGCGATGAGCGGGATATCATTATCTTGAGTATTGGTTATGGGAAAGATAAGGATGGAAGATTAGCATATAATTTTGGCCCATTAAATAGGGAGGGCGGCTTTAAGAGGTTAAATGTGGCCATAACTAGATCTAGATTTAAAACAATTGTAGTTTCATCTATTTTACCTGAAGAAATGGATAATAGAAAATTGCATAGTGATGGTGCAAAAAAATTAAAACAATATTTACACTATGTTAAACATAAGAATTTTAGTGATTTTAAGGAAAATGAAAAATTAGAAATGGATCTAATTTTTGAAAATTCAATTAAAGCAGCATTATCTGAACATGGGTTAATACTAGACCAAGGAATCGGTTCTTCAGGTTATAAATTAGATTTAGCGATCCAACATCCGAAAAATTCTAGTGAATATGTCTTAGGTATTGATTGTGATGGGTCTCAGTCTAAATCTTCAAGATATTCAAGGGATAAAGACAAGGTTAGAAAAGCCATACTAGAAGCAAGAGGGTGGAAGCTACATAGAATATGGTCTGAAGATTGGTTAACAAATAGAAATGTTGAAATTGAAAAAATAAAACAAAAAGTTAATGAATTAGCTCAACTACCTGACAAAGATGGATAAAGACTTAATTCCTGAATTCAAGAGAGACGATTCTCTAGATTATTTAAAAATTTTAAAAGCAATTAAAGAGATAAGATTTGGTGTTGGAAAAAATCTTTTAATTGATTTCTTAACTGGAGATATGAGCAACAAATCTATTATTAAAAATAATTTAAATGAATTAGAAAATTTTAATAGCTTGAAGAATTCTGAAAAAGTGAGAGAAATGATTGAAAATCTTATTAATAATGGAAGAATTCAGTTGGTTTCTAGTGATTTTAATAAATTCTGCAAGGTTTTAGAATTAACTGAGAAGGGTAAAAAAGAGATTTATAATCCTAAATTAAATGATTTAAAATTAAAAAACAAATTTATTCATAAAAAAACAGAAATAAGCGAGGGGGATAAAATATTGTTTAATGAGTTAGGAAGTTTTCTTGGGGACTATAATAATGAACAAAAAAAAGCTATTATCTCAGATAACGGTAATATTTTGTGTGTTGCAGGAGCCGGTTCTGGAAAAACAACTGTCCTTACTAAAAGAATTGAGTTTTTAGTAAAATATAAGGGGATTAATTCTCAAAGGATTTTAGCAATAACATTCACAAGGAAGGCAAGACAAGAAATGCAATCAAGATTATTAAAATTGGGGATTAATAATGTTCAAGTTGAAACATTTAATTCATTTTCTGAAAAGATTTTACAAAAATATGGTCATAAAATTTATGGAAGGGGGATGAGAGTTCTAAATTACCAAGATAAAATAATGGCATTGATGGGGGCATTAAATAATCAAGGATTAGAGATAAATCAGGCAATTGAAAGATATTTTACTCCAAATCAAAAAAGAAGCAAAACTACCGATCAATTAAATAATATTTTTATGAATGATTGTTTTTTTGTTATTGATTATTTTAAATCAAAAAATAAAGAATTATATGATTTTTCTAAAAATGGAGAGGGGGAAGATATTCATTCTGGAAAGATCGTCTATGGGGTTGCAAAATATTTGAATGAGTTTATGGAGACTGCAGGATTAAGAGATTATACTGACCAGGTTTTGGATACTATTAAATTTTTTAAAGATAATAACGAATTGATTCCTAAATTTGAACATATCTTGGTTGATGAATATCAAGATGTGAATTCCATGCAGATTGAATTATTAAGATTATTAAATGGGGGGAAATTATTTTGTGTTGGAGATCCAAGACAGAGTATTTTTGGTTGGAGAGGTAGTGATATAAATTACATTTTGGAATTTGAAAAAAAATATCCTAAATGTGAAATAATAAGCCTAACTAAGAATTATAGAAGCAATAATCATATCGTGAGTTTTATGAATAAATCTATTAAAGATATGGAACTTCCAGATTTAGAACATAATTTTGAAAGTAAAAAAGAAATATTTCTTAAGGAATTTGGTTCAGAACAAGAGGAATTTGGGTTTGTTGTTAATCAAATATTGAATTCAGACATTGAAGGGGGAGAGATATTCGTTTTAGCAAGGACCAATAGGCAATTAAATGAAATATCTAATTTAATGAGACAAAAGGGAATTAGGCATGTTGTTAAATCTGATGAGTTAAGAAGGCCGGTAATTGGTGAGAAAGGAGACGTAACTGTTGCAACAATTCATGCAATTAAAGGATTGGAAGCCAAAATGGTTTTTATTATTGGATGCAATGAACAAAATTTTCCTTGTAAAGCTTCTGATCATCCAGTTATTGAGATGATTAAAATGGAGGAATATGATAAAGAAGAGGAGGAGAAAAGATTATTTTATGTTGCAATAAGTAGAGCTAAAGAAAAATTATATCTGAGTTATGCTACAAAAAAACCTACTTATTTTATCAATGGTGAAATGTTAGATATGATCGATGAAAAGCCGGTTTTGAATAAACAGATTAATAAAAAATTGCAAGCTTGGAAAGAGAAAAAAGAGGAAAGTGGATGGAGAGAAAATAAGAAGCATGGAGGAAATAATCGATGGGGTGGAAAAAGTGAAACCTGGATTGAAAATGATTTGGATGAAGAGAATAGACATAAGGAAAATTCGGGATATTCTAAAAAAGACAGCTGGGATGGTATGATTGGGGAGGAATAGATTTTAAAACAAGAATTTCTTAATAAATACATGGTACTAGAGCAATATATTACAAATGATTATGCTAGGGCATTCACATTATTTGTGGGTTTATTATTTATATTAAGGATAATTGTCTCGGTTTTAGAAAGAGTTGTTTTGCGAGCAGTTAAAAAGACGAAAACTGACCTAGATGATATTATTGTAAAAAAATCTTCTGTTCCAATTACTATAATTTTATTTTTTATTAGCTTAAGGATATCTTTAAGTGAAATTCAATTAACTGAAACTTTTGGGAACGTGGTGGTTGAATTAATTTCTTCAATAATTATCATTATGGTGGGATATCTTATTTATGTAATTATCGATGTTGCTGTCTTTAGAGCTTGGAATAAATTTGCAAAAAAAGCAAATATTGGAATTGGTGAAAGTTTAGGCTCCTTGATTCATGGCGTTTTAAAAGGTGTTTTGATATTTTTGATTATAGTTTATCTTTTAGATATTTGGGGAGTTGATATTGGACCCTTGCTTGCGGGGCTGGGTATTGCGGGATTGGCAATTGCATTAGCATTACAACCAGCTCTTGGAAATATATTTTCAGGATTATCAATGATATTTGATAAATCTATTGGAATTGGGGATGTGGTTTATCTAGACTTAGAGACTAGGGGTAAAATTGAGAAAATTGGATTAAGAAGTACTCGAATTAAAACTTTTGATAATGAATTGATTATTGTTCCGAATAGCACATTGGCTTCAAGTAAAATACAAAATGTGGCATTACCTGAACCAAAAACCAGGGTTGTTGTTCCGTTCGGAGTTGCTTATGGTTCTGATATTGAAAGAGTTAAAAAAATTATTATGAGAGAGGTTCTAACTCTTAATAATATCTCAAAAGATCCAAAACCAATTATCAGATTTTTAGAAATGGGGGATTCTTCTTTAAATTTTAAAGCTTATTTCCATGTAGAATCTTTTGAAAATAGAATTGATGCAATAGATGAGATTAATACCAAAATCTATAACGCCCTGAATAAGAATGATATTGAAATACCTTTTCCTCAAAGAGATGTGTATATCAAAAAATGAGTAAAGAAAAATTAGAATTCTCTGTTCAAATCGATTCTGAAAGATGTAAGGGCTGTGGATATTGTGTTGAGGCTTGTAATTTTGATGTTCTTCGAATGTCTAAAATCACAAATCCTAAAGGATACAGGTTTACAGAGATTCAAAATTTAGAAAATTGTAAAGGTTGTAAGGATTGTTATGTTGTTTGTCCAGATGTGGCAATTAGCATATACCAAAAATAGATATTTCTAAGTACAATTATCTTTAAAAGAGAAATTAGTTTTTCTAATGTATGCAAAAAGAGTTGATTAAGTGTATTAAGGAAAATGAATTATCTCCATTTAGTTTATACAAAAGTCCGATTAAAAAGATAAGTGAAAGTTTTTTTAAAACACGAGATGCAAAAGCAATCCATACAAAGGTTTTGAATAAAATAGCTAATAATTTTTGTTTTCCAGAAACTTCTAACTTATTAACTTGCTTTTCATTTACACAAAATTTTGAAGAAATTAAAAAAAGACAAGAATTTTTTAAAATTATTTCTAAAAACTTAGAAAATAATTTTTTAGATGAATTAAAAAAACCCAGACCAGTTTGGGGCCCAAAATATGGGATTGTCGCTGTAACAGAGGATGAAGATACATTTAGCAAATTAAAAGAAATAAATGTTCCTGTTAAATATTTATTAAATGAGGATGATGTTCTGGAATTACAAAATTATGATATTGTTCAAGTTGTTGAAGTTGAACAATTTAGTCTTGCATTAGAACAACTACCTCAATCTGTTTTTTTAGATTCTGTAGACGAGGTTTATTTAGAAAGATATTTAGAAATTTTATCTGGATGGATCGAAAACTTTCAAATTTTAGAAAGGAACCCATTTAATCATCAGATTCGAGATATAATTAGTGAATTAAAACCATTATTAAATTTAATCGGTATTGAAGCTAGTGAAAAAATAAGTAGGGATAAAGTTGAAGAAAAAATAGATGAGATTAATGATGAGGTTTCATTAAGAATGAAGGAAATGAATATTTCAGGTGAATCCCTATTTAATATGTTAAGCCAGAATAAGTTGCCTGAAAATTTAGAAATTATGATTGAAAATGTTATTAAAAAAACGGAAATTCCTATACATTTATTTGATACAGGGATACCCGTCAAAATTAATGAACAAGAATTAGAAAATTTTTTAAAATTACAGGATGCAAATGAAAATACTGATTTTGCTGAAAAAATAAAGAAAAATGCAGATATTTTAAAGCAGGTACCTGGAAAATTAAATCAGTTATCTGAATTATTACTGGTTTATGATTTTTTAGCAGGAGTTTCTCAATTTATTAAAAATAATGAAATCTGGCCTGAAATCTCTAATGAGTTTAGAATAGAAAATGCAAGGAATATTTTTTTAGATAATGCTCAACCAATCTCATTTTATTTAAATGAAAATGAAAGATGTTCTATTCTAACTGGTGCAAATAGTGGTGGAAAAACAACATTGATTGAACATATTTTGCAGATAATTAGTTTATTTAATATTGGATTGCCTATAGAGGGCAATAATAAATTACCTATCTTTTCTGAGATTTATTATTTTGCTAAAAATAAGGGGAGTGCGAGTAAAGGCGCTTTTGAAACATTGCTAACTCAAATGTCTAAAATAATCCCAGGCAGGCATAGTCTTATTCTAGCTGATGAAATTGAGGCAGTTACGGAACCCGGAGTTGCTGGGAAAATAATTTCTGCTACTGCTAAATATTTTATTGAAAAAAATTGTTTTTTGATTATTGCAACACATTTAGGACATGAAATTAATAAGGTCTTACCTGCAAATGCAAGAGTTGATGGAATTGAAGCGAAAGGAATTGATGAAAACAATGAGTTGGTTGTAGATCATAATCCGGTTTTAGGAAGATTGGCTCATTCAACTCCCGAATTAATTGTTGAAAAAATGGCTAATTCAGAGGAACATG
>Ga0075122_10002858_pt1 | contig 11177 bp, 15 predicted proteins | sample AntAceMetag02UKB_FD_69790 | JGI IMG/M metagenome (GOLD analysis project Ga0075122, IMG submission 69790) | Saline lake microbial communities from Ace Lake, Antarctica - Antarctic Ace Lake Metagenome 02UKB | ecosystem: Environmental > Aquatic > Non-marine Saline and Alkaline > Saline | place...
CTGTTTCCGGGAACTCCGCCGATTGAATGCTTATCTACGAATGGTTTTTTCTTTTTATCTAAATTGAGTTTGCCCCCCGATTTAGACATTGCGTCTATAAGATAGATTGTCTCTTTCATAGACATTCCTTTTTGATACATCGCAGAAATAAATAAGGCCATTTCAGCCTCGGAAACGGCATTCTTTGAAATGTCGTTTATGATTGTCCCGATTTCTTTTTCAGACAAACTCTTTCCATCTAACTTTTTTAAAATAAACTTTAATGTTTCAGAGAGGGGGGCAAAATTTACTTCCACTTTTTGCCCATTCTTTAAATTGTATCTTTCTTTTATTTCTGAAGAAATTGCTATCTGGTTTTTCTTAATTAATCCTTCGGAGGTATCAACAACTGTAGAAATCTCTAAAGGCTTTTTTGAAAGTGTTTTTATAAGAACCCTGTCTTTTGGATGCAGCCCCAACTTGAGGGCGGTTTTATTATCTAACATCACAACTGGAAGGCCCGCGGACCATTTAAGAAATTTTATTTTTAACTTCATCTTATAATTCTTTCATCTTCAAATCCCAAAAGAATAGAGGGCGTTCTTTTTTTTCTATATAACTCAAGGATGATTAGAAGATAAGCAATTATAAGTGGCCCGAGGATAAATCCAAGTATCCCGAATAAGAATAATCCCCCAATCATTCCTATAAGGATCAATGCAGAATGCATGCGAGTTCTTCTTGAAACTATTAGCGGACGGATAATATTGTCTCCAACGGTGGATACTAATCCAAAAAGAGTTAAACCTATGGCTGAAAAGGTATTGCCCGCTATCAAAAGATAGAGTGCTGCTGGAAGCCAAATAATCGTTGTCCCTATAACTGGAAAAATTCCTGCGAGACACGCAAGTAAAGTTAATAGTAAAGCATTCGGCACACCGAGAAGGAAAAATCCTGCGCCGACAATTAGACCTTGAAGAATACCCACGATGACCTGGCCATAAATAACTGAGGTCGTTATTCCCTTTGTATATTCAAAAAACTTTTTTTCTACATCTCTTGAAAAGGGAATAGTGCTTCTAACATAAAGTAAAAGCTCTTCTTGATCTCTTAGCGTGAAAAAGAAAGTGAAAGCAATCACTACAATTTGTAAAAATAGGGTTGGAAAGTTTAGGATTATATTTGAAAAAAAGTTGGACGCGGTATTCGCTATACGGGAAATAAACGAAGAGATTATATTTCCTACTTCTCCTGAAAATTCTTCTGAAGCGAACAGATTGGGAAAGACATTCTTCAAAGGTGTTATCAAATCCAACTGTTGAGAGGTTTGATAAATCTTGAAAGATTGCTGTATTAATATCGGTGTGAAAAACCAGATTGGAAGAAGGATTAACAATACTAGGATAACAGAAATTATACTTGCAGAAACCGTTCTCGAACCAATCAACCTATTGAGCCAATTGTAGAGCGGTGTGAAAATAAAAGCCAGGATAATTCCTGTGACTATAGAGATAAGAATTGGTCTTAGAAGAAGGAAAAGAAGAACAACCAAGACTGCAAAGATTGCTACTATAGTTATTTTTTTTATGTCTAAATCTTCCATTTTCTTCCTCTTTTAAATTAAAGTTTAATAGAATTTATAAATGTTTGCTGGAAGAAAAGTAAAAGAAAAAGGGAAAATAAAGGGAAAATAAAATTAATTGAAGTAACTTTTAGCAGATTCGTTGAACCATAGGTACCAACCAATTAATCCGCTTACTACTAAATTTATCACAGAACTGAATTCTCCTGAAATTAAATTGGCTAATGCTGAAACAAATCCGATTACTGAAAAGATTATCACGATTATTCTCGCCCAGCTCTGTGCTTTCCATAAACCTCTTGCTATGAAGAAATCAAGAACTGCCATTGCCACCAAGAAAATTCCCACCATCACTAGTATAGCTAAACCTGCTCCTACGGGCAAAGTTAATGGAATCTGTGCAACGCTTTCTAGATAAGTCATAACCGCCGGCCCAATCACAATCATCAACAAACCTGAGATAACTGCTATCGCTGCTCCGATGTAATATAGAACAGAAATAACTTTAACGCCTGTTGGCGGTTCTTTAGAAGCTACCGAAACAGATTTTGTTTTGCTTTTTGCTTTTTGTTTTGCCATTCTCACCTCCTTTCATCAAACAGACTTGCAAGGACAAGAATGTTTTTAAGTGTTTTGGATTAAACGCTTGTTAAACTTGTTTGTTCAAATTTTGGACATGCAGAAATTGCTGGGTGTAAGTCTCTACGCTCTTTTATTAAACCTTTAAAAGTTGATAGGGCCTGTTTTGGAGTGTTATTTGTTTCACTTAAATGTGCAAGAGAAATTTTTTTTAATTTACTTCTTGCGTGTTCTAAAACAGATATTCCTGAATGGAAATTTGAAAGGTGGCCTTCGTCTGAAAAGATTCTTTTCTTCAAGAAAAAAGGATATGGGCCATTTTGAAGCATGTCGATATCGTGATTTGCCTCTATGATTAGAGAATCGCAATCAGAAATGCTGTCTATTACGTTTTTGCAATTTTTTCCGATGTCTGTAACGATCGAAAGTTTTTTTGAATTTTGAATTTTGAAAGAAACAGGGTCTTCAACATCATGAGATTTTGAAAAGGCTTCTATTTCCATTCCACCCAACTTCAAAGTCTCGTTGTTTTTTATTGGATTAATTAAATCTTCTTGTGAGCACAAGGGATAATTTCTTATTGTTCCTCTTGTTGCGAATATTGGGATTTGTAATTTTCTTGCTAAGACATCTGCTCCCGAGGTGTGGTCTGCGTGTTCATGTGTTATGAAAATTCCTTTTATGTTTTCTGGTTTTTGTTTTAACAAAGAAAGTTTTTCGCAAACTTGTTTGCATGAAATTCCACAGTCGACCAAGATTGAAGAATTGTTTTTCGAGTTCGAAACATAGAAACAATTTCCTGCGCTGCTTGAGGATAATGATGAGAATTTCATTCTTTGATTTAGTTAGAGGAGTTTATAAAATTAGGGTTTCGCTTTCTTCCACATCCAGTTGAAATATTTTCTATAAGACTCAGCTATTTCTTTGTTTTTTATTAGGATAATTGTGGGAATTTGTGTGGAAACATGAATGCTTACATAATCTCCGAAGATAGATGTTGTGGATTGTGTTGGAAAATCTACATACCTTGTTTTTATTGCTTTGATTTTTGTCATTGGATGGCCTTTGAATTTTTCAGCAGTTAACATTCTCCCGCGCATTCCTCTTTTTGTCATTAATTCCGCAAGTGCAGGTGCTTCATATAATAAATCATAAGCACGCCCAGTTGCACCGAAAGTTAAAAATTCATCATTTAATTTTTCAGCATAAAAATGCATGATATTTCTAAACCCTTCTTTCCCTTCATAGACATTTATCTCCACGGGGGAATTTTTTTGTTTTTTGATCTTTGAAATGTCTTTGATTAAATCCCCAATCAAAACTTCTTTCGCTTTTACATCGTTTAGAAGATTGTCTGGAGTTGATGCTTTGAAGAATTTTTTGTTTTCTTTTACAACATAACTTACTTGGCCCTTTTCTATTAGATGATTTAGAACAGTATATGTTAAAGTTCTGTCTATAGAGATATTTTTAGCAATTTGGTTTGCAGTTAATTCTCCTTTTTTTACTAGCTCTAAGTAAACCTTGGATTCATTTCCAGTAAGTCCTGCTTGTTGTAGTTTTTCTTGTATGTCCATCTTGTTGTTATCAAACATAACAACTTAAGTTTATAAGAGTTTCTGAGAGTTGCTATTTGTAGGTGGTTGACTGCAGAGAATAGTTCTGGAAAAATAAGATGGAAAAATTAGAATACAAATTGACCCCTGAATACCTAAGAGGAGCGTTAGAGAAGGCAAGAAAAGTTCCTTTAGAAGATTGGACATTTTTAAAGACAGAAGAAGAACCATATGGAAAAGGAGAGCCGGTAGTAGAAGAAACAATAGTCACCAAACTGAATGGGGGAACTGATTTAAGCATTATAGATAGGAAGTATTTCAGACGTATACTCTGTGATAAATCTTGTAGGGTAATTTTGGAAGGAGAGGACTTTAGGGCTGAATATAGGGGATCGAAAAATATTGATGAAGGATATGAACAAGTACACTCAGTTTACAATGGAATACAAGAAAGAATAAAGAATTGGAAAATGGCTGAGTTAAAGACAGAGTTAGGAATGACAAAATGATAAAAAAATTAATGGAGAAATGAAAATGATAAACCAAGAAGAAGAATCTAAACCAATTGAAATAGAAGGCTTTCCTTCAAGAGAACCAAATGTAGAATACGTTGGGGTCGTGCATGATGCGCGTGTTCCTACTGAAAGAATTATTGCTGGAAAGAGAATTAACTCTTGGAAGAGAACTTGCTGGCCACCTGTAATGGGTTGTGGAAGCAGAGCCCGAACAATTTCTGGGAGTCTTGCTTATATGGATTTTAAGGAAATTTCATTGAGCTACCTTACTAAATATGGACATAACGAAGGGGATAGGGACCCTCTTGAATTTCCCCATCTCGGAGAAGATGCGTTAATGATTGAAATGTTTGGTATTGAGCCTGCTGAAGTAGAAAGATTTAGTGAAGCCCCTAACTGGATTGATCCCCCTCAAAAAAAAGTTTTGGGGGCATTGCTTAATAAATTGTCAGGGATAGCAATCAAAAGAGATATTTTTCTTTTGGCAATAGCAACTGGAGGAATATATAATTTTTATTATGGTGGAAGAGTCGCTGAAACTCACGCAAGTTTGGTTTCTCAAATCTATAATAATCAAAATACAGGAATCAATTTTAAACGATTTGCCAAAAAAAGTGGAAACCCGCTGAACTTTGTTTATGCTCCAAGGAAAAACGAACATTTGTGTTTGTATGGAACAATTCCTAAAGAATCTGAGGAAGAATAAAATGAAACAAGAAAATAAACCTCAAAGAGAAAGTGGAAAAAGCAAATTGATTAGATTCCTCAAAGAAGAATTAGAAGATACTCCTTTGAATAGCTTACTTGGAATTCCTACCGGTTTTCTTCTAGGTCTTGGTCTTGGGGCTACTGGAAAACATACGGGCCATTGGGAAATTCCTTGTATTTTGCCTGCTATAAATTTTGTCACAGTTGGTTTTCCTACAAATACGGGGGACCTCGCATACATTTTAGGCGTTGCTACAAATTATTTTCCAGAAATTATCCAGATGTACTCTTAATTCTTTTACTCCAAATAAACGCCAACCATGCCGGGCCTTGCTTTTTTTGATTTGTTTTCTGGATCGTGTTTGTCTTTTTGGTTTGTCGCAAAGACATCAACTAACTTTCCTATTGTCTTACTAATCTTTTTCGCGTTTATCTTTTCAATTTCGGAAGGGATCGCATAAAGATAAATCTTCTCTTTGTCCGCAAACTTTTCAACGATCGGTTTTATCTGGTTTATTATTTTTTCAGTTAGATCTTCTTTCGAAGCCGACTTCTTTTTTATTTTTGACTTGCCGGCTTCTGGCCATTTTGATTTTGAGATAAAATTTTTTCCTGTTTTATTGTTCCCAATCTTTTCCCAAAGCTCTTCAGCAATATGTGGGCAGAACGGGGAAAGAAGTTTCAAAGAGGATTCTAAAGTTTTCTTTGAAACTTGTTTTTGCTCGGCAATTAAATCAAATAATTCTCTTAGTTGGATTGTTGCTCTACGATATTCATAGATTCCCTCTATATCTTGAGTGATATCTTTAATTGATTGGTTAATCTTTACTATCATCTCCTCGCTGTCTTTTCCGATTTTTATCTTTTGAATGGTTTCAATAACTTTTTTTAAAAATTTTAGGCTACCCTGAATACCTGATTCAGACCAATCCCTTGGTTTATCTGGTGAAGCTAAAGAAAGAAGGAAGAATCTTGCAGTGTCCATCCCGTAACTTTCAGAGACAGTATCTGGATTTATTACATTTCCTTTTGATTTTGACATCTTTTCTCCGTCAGGACCATGTAACATTCCCTGATTGAATAAAGACAAGAAGGGTTCATCAAAATTAAGAAAACCCAGGTCTCTCAAAACTTTCGTGAAGAATCGTGCATAAATCAAATGCAAGCAAGCATGTTCTGCCCCACCAATGTATTGGTCTACTGGTAGCCATTCTTTTATCTTTTTCTTATCAAAAGGTTCTTTATTATTTTTATTGTCGGGATATCTCAAGAAATACCAAGAAGAATCAAAGAAAGTGTCCATTGTTTCTGTTTCTCTTTTTGCGTTCCCTTTACATTTTGGACATTTCGCATTTATCCATTCTTTGTTTGTTTCTAATGGATTTCCTTTACCGAATTTGACTTTCTCTGGAAGTTTAACAGGTAAATCTTTTTCAGGGACAGGAACGGCGCCACATTTTTCACAATTAATTATCGGTATTGGAGTTCCCCAATATCTCTGTCGAGAGAATCCCCAATCTCTTAATTTATAATTAATTACTTTTCTCGCCAGCTCTTTTCTTTCAAGATCTTTAGTGATTATATCTTTTGCAAGTTCATTGTCACATGTCAGCTTTCCAGAATTAACCATCTGGCCTTCTCCAGTATAAGCCCTCGTTAAAGTTTCTCCTTTTAAATTTGTATGAATCTCCGGATCTGGATTAATAACAATCTTAATAGGAATTCCATATTTCTTAGCAAATTCGAAATCTCTTTGGTCATGTGCTGGAACTGCCATAACCATCCCGCTTCCATAATCAGCGACGACAAAGTTTCCTGCATAAACAGGGACTTTTTCATTTGTCGCAGGATTAATCGCATAACTCCCTGTGAAAACTCCTTCTTTTTCTAAAGTCTCTAATTCTTTTTCTGAGACAGAACCTATTTTCTTGAGAAATTTTTCAACTTTCTTTTTCTGTTCTTTTGTAACGAGAGTCATTAACTCCGGATGCTGTGCAGCAACTACCATAAATGTTACTCCAAAAATTGTATCTGGCCTTGTTGTGAATATCGGCCAGGTTTTTCCATTAATCTCAAAGTCAATTTCAGTTCCGTGAGATTTTCCTATCCAATTTTTTTGCATTGACTTTATCTTTTCTGGCCAATTTAAATCTTTCAAGCCAGACAATAATTCATCTGCATATTTTGTTGTTTTCAAATACCATTCATCAAGATGCTTTATCTCAATCTTGCTTTCACACCTTTCACAAATCCCTCCCTGAGACTGTTCGTTTGATATAACCGTTTTACAAGAAGGACACCAATTCACAGCTGCCTTTTTTCTATAAACTAATCCTGCTTCTAAAAACTTCAAGAAGAAATATTGATTCCATTTATAATATTCTGGGGCCATAGTAGAAATTGTCTTTGACCAATCATAACTTACTCCTAATTCCTTCATTTGTCGAATATAATTCTTTATCGCTTTTTCTATGAACGGCCTTGGGTGTTCGCCTGCTTTTATTGCTGCATTTTCTGCTGGTAGACCAAGAGCGTCAAAGCCCATCGGATATAAAACATTAAAATCATTCATTCTTTTGAATCTTGCAAAGACATCTCCAATAGAATAATTAAGAGCATGGCCCATATGCAAACCTGCAGAAGAGGGATAGGGGAACATTTCAAGAACATAATACTTCTTCTTTTTTGAATTTTCAGAAACTTCAAAAGCCTTCTCTTTCTCCCAAGCCTTTTGCCACTTCTTTTCAATCTTGCTGAAATTTATTTCTTTTTCTTCCATGTTCTTTTATGAATAAGCTAGTTTTTAAAATTAATCACAAACAAATTTCCTAAATGCCTCCCTTGTTTCTTCAGTTTTTTCTTTTGTGGTGAGAAAACAGGGATCGAAGTCTAAAACTTCTATGTCGAATTCTTCGCCGATAGGGGGCCTGTGTTCTGTTCTAATATATACTGCATTCTTTGCAACGAGGCAATTGGGACCAGCCATAAAGGAGTATTTTTCGCAGGATCCATTTCGTCTAAGAGTAGCATAAAAAAATCCGGGATAAAATCTTGATTTTTCAATCTCTGCGGATTCTATAACTTTCATCGTCTAGACTTATAAAAACCGCCTGCAAATTTAATTAGGATATATTTTTTGTAAGTCATTTTTCTTGAAAGAAGTTAGAAAAATAACTCTCTATAAAATTAAGAGAGTTAAGACTAGCACGACTAGAATTGTCAAATTCATCTTGTTGAATTTTTGTGCCAGTTTCATACTGTTAATTCAAGTAAACCCATATTTTTAAATATTGTTGTTTTGTAGGTTATATATGCTTAAAGGAAAATTCCCGATTAATTTGACTAAAGAGGTTCTTACTAGCAATAGCTCGGAGGCTTTTTCGCTGTATGATAAAAGTTGTTTTGGTGAACCCTCTAAAGGCAAAGATAAAATTTCTTATGGGTATTCAGAGGCTGTTTATTTAGTGGAGACTAAGAAAGCGGAAGTTTTTTCTGGTAAAAAGAAAATTGATGTAAAAGAACTGATGAAGAAACTTTCAAGGGTTGATAAGAAAATTTATATTAAATATCCTGTATATAGCGACTTGAGGGAAAAGGGTTACATTGTTAAAACGGCTTTGAAGTTTGGTGCGGACTTTAGAGTTTATCCGAAAGGGAAACGTCCGGGGAATGCTCATGCGAAATGGGTTGTTTTTGTTGATCACGAAGCCGCTAAGACGAACTGGCAAGAATTTTCTGCGAAGAACAGGGTCGCACATAGCACAAAGAAAAAACTTTTATTGGGAATAGTAGATTCGGAGGAGGATGTTACATATTACGAGGTGGGGTGGGTGAGGCCGTAAAATGTTCGGGAAAATAAAATCCATGAAACCTTGGAAACAAATTTCTTTTGCTATTCTAATTGCTTTTGCAGTCATATCTTTTTGGAGAGGGATTTGGGGTTTGCTTGACGAATATCTTTTTCCTTCAAGTATGGAATTAAGTTTATGGATATCTGTTTTGATTGGGTTGGTAATTCTTATTGTTACACATTATACTACTAAAGAATTGATGTGAGTTAGTTTCATTTTATCTCCACAATCTTTATAACTTTGACATCTCTTGAAATTTTGTAAAATGCCTCAACGAGATACATTGCCTACAAAAGAAAAGATTTTGGAAATTCTCAGATTAAAAGGTCCTAGCTTGCCGGTCAGAATAGCGAGGGAAATAAATACAGATGGTTTATTCGCTTCTGCATTTTTATCCGAATTGATTTCAAATAAGAAAGTTAAAATAAGTAATATGCGGGTTGGAAATTCTCCGCTTTATTTTTTGCCCGGTCAAGAAGACCAACTTGAAAATTTTTCGGAGCATATTAAAGGAAGAGAAAGAGAGGCATTTGATTTATTGAAAGAGAAAAGTTTTTTGAAGGATGATGAACAGCACCCCGCAATCCGTGTCGCCCTTAGATCAATTCGTGATTTTGCTATTCCATTTAGAGATAGTGAGGAGAATATCATTTGGAGATTTTTTAAAGTTAGTCAAGAAGATTTTGGGAGAGTGGTTGAAGAGAAAAAGTCTGAAAAAGACTTGGGAATTTTTGAGGGCCGGGGAGATATGGAAGAAGAGATTCCTAAAAAAGTCGAGAAGCCAAAAATTATTGATGGGCCAAAAGTGAAAAAATCCGTTAAGAAAAAAGTCTCAACAAAGAGCGACAAGTTCTTTAACATAGTTAAGGAATTTCTCGAGAAAAGAAACATGGGGATAGTTGGTATCGAAGGTATGAGCAAAACAGATTTAATTTTGAAAATAAAGTCTGGTGGGGAGGAGAAAACCCTTGTGGCATTTAACAAAAAAAGGATTAATGATGCTGATTTGATTAAAGCTTACAAGAAGGCGTCTGAATATAAGAGAAAATTTTTGGTTCTTAGCAAAGGCGGGGCATTGAAGAAACTCGAGGAACTTATTGAAGCTGCTAAGGGTCTTGAAAGCCTTGAGAAAATAGAATAGTAACTTTTAAAAAGCCTCGGCAAGAGATTAAAATATGGGAAAGATAAAAACGCGTTTAGTGAAGAGAACTGCAAGAACTCTATTTGGAAAAGACTTTCCGTTTACAGAGGATTTCGCAGAGAATAAAAAGATTCTTGGAATGGACATGCCAAGTAAGAAAATTAGAAATCAAATTGCAGGATATTTGTCTAGATTGAAAAGGCAAGATAATGCTAGACTTAAATCTTTAAGTGTTGAAGAATAAAAATTATTTTTTCTTGTTTGAGTTTTTCAGAAGTTTATCAATTTTTTTCTCAACCCTTTGCAAATCTCCACGTATTGTGTAAAGTGCTTTCCTTTTTTTTCTGTTGACTATTAAATTTATCACTTGAAAGACTATCCAGAGGAATATTATTACTCCTGCCGCGCTTAGCCAGAGGGCTATTCTTCCAAGATTCCCTATTAGCCATAGCGGAACCTCTACTACGTTGCTGGCGTTTATCACCTCACCTACTACCATGGCTTAGTTAATATAATGAGATTTATAAAACTTGGGGAAACCCAAAACTTTTAAACTGTTCAAATCTGTGAAATGTTATGGCTCTGTAGCTCAGTGTTTAGAGCGCTGCTCTCATGAGGCAGAGGCCGGGAGTTAAAATCTCCCCAGAGCCATATTTATCTAAATATCATTCTAAATTCTTTTTTATCTTTTCTGTAATTTCTTTCATTTCTTCGTCAGAAAGTTTTGGAATAGGATTTGTTATCTTTGTGAAACCTTCTTTTGATAGGGGACATACTTTAATGTGAACATGCTCAAATTCTAAACCTTCAACAAGCAAACCCGTCTTCAGAGGTTTCATTGTTTTGTCCACCGCTTTTGCGATCTTCTTTGAGACAATCATTAAACTCGAATAAATTTTATCGTCCAAATCAAATAGCCAGGGAGCAAGATGTTGTTTAGGAATAACTAATGTTTGACCCTTTGAAAATGGAAATGCGTCCAGAAACGCTATAGAAAAGTCATCCTCATATATTTTGTAACATGAAATCTCCCCTTTGACAATTTTGCAAAAAATACAATCTTCTTTTTGTCCCATGTCCAAATAACCTCTCTGAACTTTAAATACTTTTTTATAAAAAAATAAAAAAAGAATCAACGCCTTCTCTTTCAATAAGTCCCTAATAAATAAAAAATAAAAATCTTGCTAAGACTTATCTTCTTTTTTTCTTAGCTTTCTTCTTAGCTTTCTTCTTAGCTTTCTTCTTAGCTTTCTTCTTAGCTTTCTT
>Ga0075122_10002865_pt1 | contig 11154 bp, 13 predicted proteins | sample AntAceMetag02UKB_FD_69790 | JGI IMG/M metagenome (GOLD analysis project Ga0075122, IMG submission 69790) | Saline lake microbial communities from Ace Lake, Antarctica - Antarctic Ace Lake Metagenome 02UKB | ecosystem: Environmental > Aquatic > Non-marine Saline and Alkaline > Saline | place...
CTATTGAAAATCAAAACCAAAACAATAATTAAAATAATGCCTAAAAATATTTTTCTTGTATTACAAGAATTTCTCATAGGTTCATGATACTCTGTGTCTCTTTTGAAATTTTATTATACTGAATTTGTAACACCCCCCAATGCACTTACAATAAATCCAGCTGCGGCATAGGCGATAATTACAATAACCAAACCGATAACTGCTGCGCCCATTAATTTTTGCGCGCCAGCAATTTTCTCTTTGTTGCCACCAGAAGTCATCCATTGAAAACCAGCAATTATAAAGATAACTAAAGCCACTAACCCCAAGATACTTAGAACCGCTTTAACTACTTTACCGATAACTTGTGCTATGCCTGCGTTTCCAATTTGCGCACCAGCTTGAAATTGATTCATAAAATTATTATCAAGATTCTGTGCTAAAACTGGGGTAGCTAACAATAAAGTCAGCATCAACACTACACCAATTAAGGTTAAATGTTTTTTCATCTTAAACCTCTTTTTATCCTCTTTTAAATAAGAGAAAATTAATTTTTTTAATCTAACTTTTTTTAGTAACAGTGGACAAAGCTTCTGTGATAAAATCCACTGCCGCGTAAGCGCCTATTACGATAATCAAGCCAATAATTGCCGCGCCCATTGATTTTTGCGCGCCAGCAATTTTTTCTTTATGACCACCAGAATTCATCCATTGAATTCCAGCCATAACAAAAATAACCACACAGACCAAACCAAAAATACCCAAAGCGCCTTTAACCACCTTGCCAATTACTTCTCCTAATTCTGCTTCTCCTAATTGAGCTCCGCTTCTAAAACCTTCTAATTCTTCATTAAGGGTAATTGTGCCTTCTGGACCAGCACTAACTATCAGGGGGGAGAAAAGCAACAAAGACAAAGATATTACGACAAAGAAAGATAAGAAAAAATTATTGCGATTTTTCATTTCTCTATAATTAGAGAGGATAATTAATTATTCGACCTATTATTTATAATATTAAAAATAATTCAATAATTTGTCAAGCGTGCAAATCATTACTGCTGTAGAGCTTCAAGGATGAAATCCAAAAGCGCGTAACTAAAGAAAATCAAAGCCAATCCTAAAATTGCCCAAACAATAGTATCTTTTCCTTTTCTTATTTTGTCTGGAACTCCTTCAGAAGTCATCCACGTCAATCCGCCATAAATAAACATAACCAAAGCCAAAACTCCGAGAATTCCTAAAACATAATTGATAATATTCCCCACTAAAAGCGGAATTGTTGCGCCTGCGTGTTCCAAAGGATTAGGAAGTTCCACAACTGGAGTAGCGTGAGAAATATAACTTATAGCAAAAACAGCGATTAGGATAGTAATTAAAATTAAATATTTTTTCATACCAAGTCTTTATGTTCTATAGAGCTTGATTTTGGCAAATAGCCCGAATCTACTTTCAATACATCCTCCATAATTACCTTGACCACCAGAAAAGCAGTTATAACGATTATCATGCCAATAATCGCTCCTTTGATAATTGCCACTCCCTTTTTGACTTTTTCTTTTGACCCACCAGATGTTATCCAAATTATACCACCTAAAACAAAAAGCGCCAAGGCAATAACACCTAAATATTTTAAAATCAACTCAGCTACACTGACACCAATATATAATAAATCATTTAAAGTGCAATCTCCACAACAAGCGCAAACTGCGGTACGCCAACCACCAAATAAACCACCAACATAACAATCCTGAACTTCGTTATCATCCTGACAAGTGCATTGACATATTCTACTTGATGAACTACTGCCTGGAATAGGTTGGCAGTCATGGCAACAACTGCACAAAGCATTTACCCCATCGCTCTTAAGTCCAATTTTGCGACAACCAGAATCAAAATCTTTTCCACCCGGTTGAAGGGTTGAACAGTGTTCTTCACAAAATCCATTACATGGCCCTGCTTGTCCTGCTGCTCTTACTGTATCAACATTTAATACAAAAAACAATAAACCAAAAATCAATACTGTAAAAATAATTTTCTTTTTGTTATTAAGCATATTTTTTAAAATCCTGATTACCCAAGTACCTAAGTACCTAATATTCCTAATTCGTCAAATTAACTCTTTGGACACAATATTGAATCGCTTCTTGAATTGTCTTTTGTCCAGACAGGACGTTTTCTGTCATTTCTCGAAAGGCCTCCTTTACTAAAGAATATTTTTTGCCTTGATACCAAGTTTTAGCAGTCAAAACGCTAGAGGCAAATGGAGCTAAATCAAAATCTTCTAATTGAAACTGAATTAAACTGCGATGGACAGTCGGTCTTTTAGCTCTTTCCACAAAGGTTTTAGCGTTTTGCGCCTCAGTGGCATGCAAGACAAAAGCCCACGCTTCATGTGGATGTTTTGTTTTTTTAGAAACCGTTTCTAACCAATAATTGGCATAATTTACTTCTTTTAACGAACTGCTGATTTGGGGAACTTTAATAATATCAAAATTCAATTTAGGAGCCTGTTCTTTTATTAAATTCAAATAATCAGAATAACCAAACAAAAAAGCAGTTAAACCCTGAGTAAAAGCGCTTAAAGAATCGGGCATCTGCTCATTCCAACTATAAATTTCTTGGGAAGGATTAGCAAAACTAAGATAAAAACGAAGAGCTTCTTGTCCGGGAAAATAGGTTCTGTCATCCAAAAGGGGTTGATCAAAAATTGCTTGGGCATTTTCGTTAACCATAGGAGTGCCATTTTGTAACATCAATAAAGATAAAATATCTGTATAGTTCTCAATATTGTCAGCCGTTCCTAAAGAAACCCCAGACTGAATAAAATTTCCATAAGCATCCCAAAGATTTAATATCCTTACCTGGTCTATAAATTCTTGCCAAGTTTGTGGCGGACTAACAATTCCTGCCTCATTTAAAAGATCACGATTATAATAAAGGGCCAAAACATCTAAAGATAAAGGTAGGCCATAAATCTTATTATCAATTAAAATATCATTAGGAATTGTTTCCACAAAAATTTCCTTTAACTCCCTTAAGTTCAAAGCTTTTTTCTTTTCTTCCACAATTTTGGGCTCTTTTTTGATTGTCCCAGACATAATCTGACGAGCCATTATTATTTCTTGAGAAAGTCCCAAGGGCAAAATCTTGGTTTGGTATTTTCCTAACCAATTCTTGGGAATAGAAAAAATATCCGGCCCCCTGTCTTCGGCCCAAGCTTCTAAAAGAGCTTGTTCATATTCTTCGATGCGGATTAAATTATATGTAATAGAAATATGTGGATAAAGTTTTTGAAATCTCTGCGTTATTTCTGAAAAAGCGTCTTTGCCATCTTGTGCTCGCCAATAAACCAAATTTATTGGCTTGATTCTATCTTTCATTTCTTTAGATACACATTTACAAGCAAATCCAGAACTAACTAAAGAAATAACTATCAACGAGATAACAAAAAATTGTATCTTTTTGTTTCTTACCATATTTTAATAATACCACCTTTTTTAAACTTGCCAATAGCCAATTGTTATTTGGGTCTCATTATGCTAAAATAAAAAACCTTAATTTTTAAAACCCAATCTATCTATCTATATGTTAAATAAAGAAAAGAAAAGAAAAAATTGGCAAAAACGATCAATATCAAAATCTTCCACAAAGGCGTCTATTCCCCAAAAAAGAAAAATTAAAACATGGAAAAGAAGGTCGTTAAGCCAAAAAAGAAATTCAAAATCTTCCCATAAATTAGGGAAAAAAATTTTAATTGTAGCTTTATTTCTATTCTTGCTGTCCAGTGCCTTAGTGGCAACGATATTTGCTTGGGTCAATCATAATTTACCACAACCTGATAAACTTTTTCAAAGGGAAGTTGCCCAAAGCACTAAAATATATGACAGAACTGGCAAAGTCGTGCTTTACGAAATATTTGCCAGCGAAAAAAGAACTATGATTGACTTATCAGAAATTCCCCAAAATTTAATTTGGGCGACTATTGTGGTAGAAGATAAAGATTTTTTTCAACACCAAGGGTTTAAACTGCAATCTATCCTTCGCTCCATAATTATTGACATATTGCAGGGCGGCAAAGTGCAGGGAGGATCAACCCTCACCCAACAGTTTGTAAAAAACGCTTTCTTAACATCAGAAAAAACATATATCCGTAAAATAAAAGAATTATTACTGGCTTACCAAATTGAAAAAAGGTTCTCTAAAAAAGAAATACTACAAATGTATTTTAATGAAATCCCCTATGGCTCAAATGCTTATGGAATTGAAGCAGCTAGCCAAATTTATTTTAACAAATCAGCTCGCGACTTAATGCTTGACGAATCAGCCCTTTTGGCAGCAATCACTAAAGCTACCACTTACTATTCCCCTTATGGGAACAACCGAGAAGAATTGATTCAAAGACGAAATTTTGTCTTAAAGACGATGGCCATAGAAGGATATATTACCAACGAGCTCTCAGAACAAGCTCAAAACATAGATACTTTAGGGAAAATAGTTCTTCGGCATGAAAACATCATTGCTCCGCATTTTGTGATGTATGTTAAAAAACAATTGATTGAAAAATACGGACAAAGACAAGTAGAGCAAGGAGGGTTAAAAGTTATCACAACATTAGATGTAAATCAACAAGATATTGCTGAAAAAATAATCTTTCAACGCGCTAAAAAAAATGAAGAAATTTTTCAGGCCTCAAACGCAGCTTTGGTAAGTATTGACGTACCAACGGGAGAAATCCTTTCTTGGATAGGTTCTAAAGATTTTTTTAACCAAGAAATTGACGGACAAGTAAATGTTGTCACTTCCAATCGCCAACCTGGTTCTTCTTTTAAGCCCATTGTATATGCTGCGGCTTTTGAAAAAGGACTTACGCCAGAAACCGTTCTTTTTGACGTGGAAACTAATTTTGGACCAACTGGAAAAAAAGATTATATTCCCAAGAACTATAACGAAAAATATTATGGACCAGTAACTATCCGTCAGGCCTTAGCTGGTTCATTAAATATTCCTGGAGTTAAAACCCTTTATCTTACTGGACTTAAAAATTCTCTTAATCTGGCTCAGAGAATGGGGTATACAACCTTAATTGACCCTGACCGTTATGGACTTTCTTTGGTTTTAGGTGGTGGAGAAGTTAAGCTCTTGGAACATACAGCTGCTTTTGGCGTCTTTGCTAGAGAAGGAAAAAAAATACCCACTACCTGTATTTTAAAAGTAGAAAATGATCAAGGAAAAATATTAGAAGAAACCAATACCCAATTTGTAGAATCGCAGCAAGTAATATCCAGACAAACCGCGCGTCAAATAAACGATATTTTGTCTGACAATCAAGCCCGTAGTTATGTTTTCGGGGAAAAAAGCGCGCTCACTCTGGCTAATCGGCCCGTAGCCGCTAAAACAGGAACGACTAATAATGCCAGAGACGCCTGGATTATTGGCTATACACCTGACTTAGTTGCTGGTGTCTGGGTGGGAAATAATGACAATCAGGCCATGACAGATAAGGCAGATGGGTCTGCTTTAGCAGCGCCAATTTGGAATGAATTCATGAAAAAAGTTCTAATCAATACGCCAGTTAGAAAATTTAATACGCCAGAAGCGATTCAAACTGATAAACCTATTCTTAATGGAAAAATTCCCGAAGATACTATTACTCTTAAAATTGACAAAGCGTCTCAAAAATTAGCCACTGAACTAACTCCCATATCTTTTGTGGAAGAAAAAACTTTTCAAAATTATTACTCTATTTTAAATTATGTAGACAAAAATGACATTCAGGGTCCAGCGCCATCTAATCCTTCTTCAGACTCTCAATACAAACGTTGGCAAGAAGGAATTGCCAAATGGCTTAATAAAAATCCCAATCAAGCAGGAGCTCCGCCTACAGAATATGACAATTTACATATTCCAGCCAATGAGCCATTCCTAACCATTCTCTCGCCATCAAACGGACAAGAAATTAATCAACAAATATTAGGAATTGAAGTGAGTGCCTCATCAATGCGAGGGGTAAAGAAAATAAAATGCTCTTTGGATAATATAGTATTGGATATTATTGAAATTAAAGAAGAAAACGCAGGACAAGAAGAAAAAAGAAGATGTGAAATCAATCTATCAGGATTGAACGCGGGGACACACAAAATTAAGGTTTCTGCTTCTGACGATATTGACAATCACAAATCACGAGAAATTTGGGTAAACACCCTAATCTCATTTGATAGAGAAATAAACTGGATAAATCCTGTTCCAGGACAAATAATTGCTCAAACCAATTTTCCCATTAATCTCTCTTTGGTTATTCCTGTTTTAAGGGTTCAAAAAATTAAATTTTTCAACGAACAATCAGAAAAATCTAATTTATTGGGAACTATATTCTCTCCCGAAAGCGCTGGCTTAATAAATTTTCCTTGGAATATGGCTGATGTTGGCACGCACAAGATATGGGCAGAAATAATTGACATCAATGGAGAAACACTAATAACCGACAAAATCCAAATAGAAATAAAATGACCAACCCAACAGATCAATAATTTATATATCATAAAGAGGGACCCCAGGGGTCCCTATGTTTATTTTAAAAAAAATTGACCGACGAGGTCAATTTTAATATGTTCCAATGTTCTATGTTCCAATGTTTTAATGTTTCTCTACTACTATCATCATTTTTTCACCTTGTAATTTAACTTCCTCTGCTTTTTCATCCTTAGAAAGAAATTTAAATTCTTCTAAAGAAAACGGCCAATCGTGAATGGCATTAAAGAAAACATCATTAAAATAAAAAAAGCTTTCACCATTGCGTGTACCAGGGTCATTAGTAATGATCTCTTTTTTGTTATATCCAACAACCACCAACATATGATAAGCCGGCCCTAATCCACGATAATGAGAGTTTCCTAATAATCTGCCAGCTGTTGGCACAATTACCAAATTACCCTCGTTTAATTCTTTTTTTACATCATTAACAGAATTTAAAGAAGTATAATATATTCTTTCAATCCCGAAATACTGATTAGCTAATTCCACCACATTTTGAACATTAAGGTCAAAATGCCCATTCCAATTTTCTTCTTGCCAAGCTACTGAATCTAAAATCCTTTGGTTTAAATCCTCTTGATTTAATACTTCCCCTTGAATCCAAGATTCAGCCATTATTAAAGATGCTTCTTCGCAGGCCTCATTATGTAAATCATCCCATTTAGCAAAGGGCGACTGAACATAAAATGGAACATCTATTTCAACTTCTGATTTTAAAATAAAATCAACCTTTTCCTCTTCTAATAATTCTTCAGACAAGATTAATTCTATATCATTGCGCTCTGTTTCTTCTGATGGCGGTAAATTATATTCTTCTGTTTCATTATTTAGTAATGGCTCTATGCTTGCGGGCTTAGACAGAAAAAGATTAAACGTTCCCACCAAAGTCATCCCCAAAAGAGCAACAATGCCGATAAGAGCAAATAATTTTTTCATTTATATTGTTTTTTATAATAATTAAAATATTCACCGGTTTTAATCCTGTTCCACCATCCATCATTATCCTTATACCAATCAACAGTCTCCTTCATTGCCTTGTCAAAATTATATTTAGGCTCCCACCCCAACTCTCTTTTTATCTTTGATGCATCAATGGCATATCTCTTGTCATGTCCCTTCCTGTCTTCTATATATTCTATCTTGTCTTTTCCAAAACCTAAAAGTTCTAATATTTTATGGGTAATTTCCAAATTAGTTCTTTCTTCGTTTCCCCCCACGCAATAAGTTTCTCCAATCTTGCCCTTATGTAAAACCAAATCTACTGCTTCACAATGGTCCTCTACATACAACCAATCTCTAATATTTAAACCATCTCCGTAAACTGGAACTTTCTTGCCTTCTAAAAGATTAGTTACAAATAAAGGGATTAGTTTTTCAGGAAATTGATAAGGACCATAATTATTAGAACAATTGGTAATTGTAATGGGCAATTTATAAGTATGAAAATAAGAGCGAACAAGATGATCGCTTGCTGCCTTAGAAGCAGAATAAGGACTGTGAGGGTCATAAAGAGATTTCTCGTGAAAATAACCAGTAGGCCCTAAACTACCAAAAACTTCATCTGTAGATATATAATGAAATCTCTTGCTATATTTTCTGGCTGCGTTTAATAGATTAACTGTTCCTAATATATTTGTTTTAATAAACGGAGCCGAGTCCAAAATTGAGCGGTCCACATGGCTTTCCGCAGCAAATGCTACAATTGCATCACAATCATTAACTAATTCATTGACCAATTTAATATCACAAATATCGCCTTTGATGAATTTGTAATTTGGATTGTTTTCAATTTCTTTCAAATTTTCTAAATTTCCGCAATAAGTAAGTAAATCCAGATTAACTACTTGATAATCTGAATATTTTTTAAAAATATAATGAATAAAATTAGAACCAATAAAACCAGCTCCTCCTGTTACTAATAATTTCATAACAATTAAATTATGACAAATTATTTGTTTTCAGTCTGCCAATCAAAAGCAATGTCGTTGTCATCAAAAGCAATTCTTTCTTCGTCAGGATTATCGGCATTATAGACTTCACTAGTATGATAAAAAAGCCCAGCTGTTTTGTCTCCCAAAACACGATAACCATGAGCAACTTTAGGAGGAATTAATATCAATAAAGGATTATCCTCTCCTGCGTAGATAACCTGAGTTTGTTTAAAGGTCGGGGAATCCTCTCTCAAGTCATAGAGAACCATCTGAATACTCCCTTTAATTGGAAGCCAAACATCATACTGTTTGTTGTGCCAATGAAATGCCTTGATAACTCCCGGATAAGTTTCTGTATAACTAGTCTGTTTTATCTCTTTGAATGTTTCTTCCTCTGCTTTAATAATTTCAGAAAAAAAACCACGATCATCAAAATAACGAACGATTTTTTTAATTTTAACTCCTTGAATGTTCATAAAAAATATTTAATTTATTTGAAAATCCAAAATTTTTGTAACTGAAAACGTATGAATCCAATCATGCTAGCAATTATTGCCTTAGCAATAATATCATACCAATTTAATGTTGCCACGAAAAATCCAAAAAGGAATTGATAGAAAAAAAGTCCACCAATCAATACTATACAAAATTTCATATACTGATGTAACATTTTTCTTCGGCCATTTTTAAAGGTCCATCTTCTGTTAAGCACAAAATTGATTGTTGATGCAATAATCATTGCCATAAAATTTGCCCACAAATAGTGAGCTTGCCAAAAAACAAAAAATCTAGTTAAGCAAATATAAACAGTAAAATCAATTAGAGTAGAAATTGCTCCTACTAAAATAAATTTAACAAACTGTTTAACATAAAGATTTTTCTTTATGATTGGTAATCTTAGAATAAATTTTGCTAGCCAAAAATGCTTTAATTTTGATATCAAATTACCGCAGAAACTATAGACAAATTTCATTGTAGATATATTCGTTTATTTCTGTTATGTTCTTCAATTGTTTTACTAAAAATAATTCTTCCTTCAGGAGTAGACAAAAAACAACAATAATCATTCTCTAAAGGATATATAACAGCTCTAATAGAAGATAAACCGGGGCTATTGATCGGTCCTGGAGGTAAACCAGCATGAAGATAAGTGTTATAAACTGAAGGAATTCTAGTATCCTCAAAACTTAATCTTTCTTTTGGATTTCCTAAAATATAATTAATGGTAGCGCAAGATTCTAATGCCCAATTAATTTTAATTCTATCCCAAAAAATATCAGCTATCAATCTACGGTCTTGATCTAAGGCTGCCTCCTTTTCCACCAAAGAAGCTAAAGTAATAATCTCTGGAATTGTTTTTCCTAATTTTCGAGCCCCATCGATTAATTCCGCATCTAATTTTTGGGCAAAATTATCAATCATTTTCTCGATAATCGCTTGAGCTGTAGTTTCTTCATAAAAACGATAAGTATCTGGAAAAAGATAACCTTGGAATATTTCCAAATCATTCAATTTGCTAATATTCTTGGGTAAAAAATTATATAAATGCAAAAAATCTTCATCCGCGTTTAGGACATTTAGTGCTTCAAAAAAATCATTTTGATTAATTAAATCATTTTCTTCTAAATATAAAGCAATTTTTTTATTGTCCCAACCCTCTATAATGGTTATAGTTTTTTCCGCAGCTAAGGGGGAAGTAGATAAAAGTGAAAGTAAACTTTTCAAAGATATTTCTTTGGGTAAATCATATTCTCCTGGCAAAAAATTATCTCTAGCGTTAGATAAAAAAGCATAAGCCTGAAAGAAAAACTCATTTTTAATAATTCCTTGTTCTTTTAATTTGATAGTGATTTCTTTTAAACCATCTCCTTTATTAATAATAAAACGCTTCTCTTCTAAAGAAACGTTTTCTGTCGGAGTGATTGATTCTTCCTTTATTGGCTGTTCTGGATTAAATTGAAAATACAAAAAAAGGATCAAAGCCACAAATATCAAATAACTCAAAAATGCGCCACCCTTTTTCATAATTTAAAAGATTAAAATTTAGAAATAAATCTTTCAGACAATTTCTTAATTAATTTATCTTGTTCTTGTGGGTCTGAAATCTCTCTGCGCAAGCGAGCTTTTTCTTTACGAATAAATTTACGAATTCCCGCGGATAAACGTTTATGGTCTTTGGGGTTCTTCTTTTTGCTATTTTCTTTTTCTTTCATAATATGAATATAACAAATTAAATTATTTAATCAAGCGGATGCCAAAAATTTTCTGACTAATTAAAATAATAATTCCTGCTGAAATCATTAAATCAGCTAAATTAACGGTGCTTAGAGAAAAAATGTGTAAATAATCAACAATAAAGGAATGATTAATTCGGTCCAACACATTACTTAATGCTCCAAAAAAAATTAAAACAAAAGAAAAGAATTCTCCAGTATTTTCCTTTTGATAAGAGGAAATTAAACTACTAACCACAAAATAAAAAATAAATATCAACAAAGGATATAAAATAAAATCCGGACAAGGAATTCCAAAAGCAATATTTTTGTTCAAAGAAAAATTTATCCACCCTTCTATAGCAATCTTTTTTAAAACTCTATCTAAAATAAAAAAACACAGAAAAAAAGAAGCTCGACGAAGCATTGATGCTTGAAATTTACTAATACTAAGCTCCATTCTTCTTGTTATTTTTGCAATTTAAACAATATCTAGCAGT
>Ga0075122_10002867_pt1 | contig 11148 bp, 8 predicted proteins | sample AntAceMetag02UKB_FD_69790 | JGI IMG/M metagenome (GOLD analysis project Ga0075122, IMG submission 69790) | Saline lake microbial communities from Ace Lake, Antarctica - Antarctic Ace Lake Metagenome 02UKB | ecosystem: Environmental > Aquatic > Non-marine Saline and Alkaline > Saline | place...
TAAACGTCAAGAAAAAGGACTGGAGTTAATTGCTTCGGAAAATTATGCTTCTCCTGCAGTTTTAGAGACTATGGCCAGTGTTTTGGCTAATAAGTATAGCGAAGGCTATTCTGGCAAGAGGTATTATGGTGGTAATGCTATAGTTGATCAGATAGAGGATTTGGCAATTGCTAGGGCTAAAAAGCTTTTTCAGGCAGAACATGTTAATGTGCAATCACTTTCTGGCTCTCCGGCTAATATTGCTGTCTATATGGCTTTCCTAGAACCCGGTGATAAGGTTTTGGGTTTACGCTTAGATCATGGTGGCCATTTATCCCACGGGCATCCAGTTAATTTTTCTGGTATTATCTATAATTTTATTCACTATGGCTTAGATCCTAAAACAGGCAAGATTGATATGAATGAAGTGAGGGAAATTGTAAAAAAGGAAAAGCCCAAAATGATTGTAGCTGGATTCAGTGCCTATCCTCGAGATATTGATTGGAAAGCTTTTAGAGAGATTGCCGATGAATTTGGTATTTATTGTTTTGCTGATATTTCTCATATTGCTGGCTTAATTGCCTCCGGTCATTTAGAAAATCCTGTACCCTATTTTGATGTTACCTCTACTACTACTCACAAAACTTTACGTGGACCTCGTGGTGGTATGATCATGTGCAAAGAAAAACATGCTAAAGCTATTGATAAAGCTGTCTTCCCTGGTTTTCAAGGTGGCCCACACGAAAATAATATCGCTGGTAAAGCTATTGCCTTTGCTGAAGCCCTACTACCAGAATTCAAAGATTACGCCAAACAAATCAAAGCTAACGCCAAAGTTCTAGAAACTGAATTTCTAGCTCGTGACTACAAACTTTGTTTTGGTGGAACTGACAATCATTTATTATTAATGGATGTCACTACCAAAGGCGTTACCGGTAAACAAGTTCAAAATGCACTGGATGAAGCTAACATCACCCTAAATAAAAATATGATCCCAGATGATCCACGTAAACCAATGGATCCTAGTGGCGTTCGTTTTGGTACTCCAGCTATAACCACTCGTGGTATGAAAGAAGCTGAAATGAAACTGATAGCTAATTGGATGGATCAAATAATCACTGACATTGATAACAGCGAACTAAAAGCTAACATAAGAGAACAAGTAATTGAATTAACCAAGAAATTTCCTCTTTACCCAAATCTAAAATATTAAAAAAGTTATTACAAACTCCGAAGGCGCCTGCATGATTGCGGCGCCTTTCAATTTTGTGTTTGATTTTCCTCTTTCATCACTCTTCCTTACCGTCAGACTCGATCATGTCGTAATCTTTCTGAGTACCGAAACAATAAAAGTTGGCACTAAAAACCATAATCACCACATCATCTTTATGACGACGTAATTTTACAGTTCCTAAGGCTGAATGATCCATCATTCCAGGTTCATCTTTCCCAACTCTTTCTACAAAAGAAAGCTTGTCACCTGGCTCAGTTATAGTCCGAGAAGACTCGAATCCCAAATCATCATCAGTCCCTAACGGCTTATCTGCTGGCAAATAAGCCAAACAAACAACCTGATCATCAGGATTACACTCATGTAAATTCACAATCTATCCCTCCATTGAAATCTATCCTTCATATTAAAGACTAATCCAGAAAAGGTCAAAGGCGCCCAGAAAGGGCGCCCACGATTGAATCGTTAAATTGTGCGATGAGGCCTCGTCTATTTCCGACGAGTTACCTTTTTGGGGCAGTCAGCCCCAGGCGGACATTTTCCCAATCTCTGGGCCTTCAAGCAACCCTTGCTGCCCAAAACCTTTGAACAATTTTTTTTTGCCAAAATGGTTCCCTCCCGCTGTTACAATAAACAGCATAATTAGCATTGCAAAACTTCCTACATCTAACCAGAATTATTTGATCCTGTCAAAAATTCAGGTAATTTTTAGCTAAAATACTTCTTTTTTTTATAAAAAGTGGACAATTTGGGTACAAAGTTGACCTTGTAAAAGTAACCTTCTTCAGTTAAAATGATTAAACGAACTAATACTATTAAATGTCTGATTTAATCCAAAAAGTACCACCACAAAACCTAGAGGCCGAGCAATCGCTTCTAGGCTCGCTTTTGATTGATAAAGATGCGATTATCAAAATCTCTGATTTAGTGTCAGCCGAAGATTTTTATAAGAAAAGTCATGAGCTAGTTTTTTCAGCCATGATCTATTTGTTTGAAAAACATGAACCTATCGATCTACTATCTCTTGCCAATCGCTTAGAAGAAACTAATCATCTAGAAAAAGTTGGCGGTCGTAGTTATTTAACTACTTTAGCTAATGCCGTACCGACTGCTAGTAATATCGTTCACTACGCAAAAATCGTATCCAAAAAATCAGTTCTACGTCGTTTGATTTCTTCAGCTACTGAAATTGCTGAACTTGGTTTCAAAGAAGACGACGATGTTGAACAAATCTTAGACCGTTCTGAACAAAAACTATTTGCTGTCTCTCAAAAATCTGTTAGATCTGCTTTTACTCCGATCCGTGGAGTACTGGCCGAAGCATTTGATCGTATCGATGAATTACATAAAGAAAAAGGTAAACTACGTGGCGTTCCTAGTGGCTTCAAAGCTTTAGATAGTATCCTAGCTGGTTTTCAAAAATCTGACTTAGTTATCCTAGCTGCTCGACCTTCTGTTGGTAAAACCACTCTAGCGCTAGATTTTGCTCGTCATATTGCAGTCGAAGAAAAAATATCAGTTGGTATATTCTCTCTGGAAATGAGTAAAGAACAATTAGTTGATCGTCTACTTTGTGCTCAAGCCGGTGTTGATCTATGGAAAATGCGTACTGGACGCCTATCTGACCGACAAGACAATGATGACTTTTCTCGCATCGGTCACGCCATGGGTATACTGTCTGAGGCCCCTATCCATATTGATGATACCGCTATGACCAACATCATGGAAATCAGAACCAAAGCTCGCCGTTTACAAATGGAACATGGCCTTGGTATGATTATTATTGACTACCTACAGTTAATGGAAGGCCGTGCTGGTAGTGAAAGTCGTGTAATTGCAGTATCTGAAATCACTCGTGCCCTCAAAGGTATTGCTCGTGAATTAAATATTCCAGTTTTAGCGCTATCTCAGCTAAACCGTTCAGTTGAAACTCGTTCCCCTGCTATTCCAAAACTTTCAGATCTACGTGAATCTGGATCTATTGAGCAAGATGCTGATGTTGTTATGTTCCTTTACCGTAAATCTGCTGATAGAAACTATCGTCCAGAAGAAATTCCACCAGACGAACAAAATCTTGCAGAGATTCATATTGCTAAACATAGAAATGGACCGACTGGGGTTGTTAAAACAATTTTTAATGCTAAATGTGCATCTTATAGAAATCTTGAAAAAAACTTAAATGATAATAGTGCTTCATCATCTCAAGTTAACTCACCTTCTGGTGAATCAGGAGGATTAAAATCAAAAGAATTTTATCAAAAACAAAATAATAAACCAAAATTTTAATTAACTTGTTATTCTGAATTCATTTCAGATTTTCAAGACTTTAACTTTTAATAAATTTATGTTCAATAAATTAAAGCAATTTAAAGACATGCGCGATGGTGCAAAAAAAATGCAAAATGCATTGTCTTCTGAAAACGTAACTGTGAGGGAAGCAGGCGATAAAGTTGTAATGACAATGGATGGTAATATGAATATGACAGGTTTGGCAATTGATGATGTTTTAATGTCTCCAGGTAAAAAAGAGACTTTACAAAAAGCTGTTAAAGATGCTCATGCAAGTGCAATGAAAAAAATTCAACGTATCATGGCTTCAAAAATGCAAGAAATGGGAGATCTTAACTTACCTTTTGGTAAAAAAGAATAAAATTAATAAAATAAAAAAATAGAGCACGCTACAGAGTGCTCTATTTTTATATTAAATTATTTTACTATAATTTCTACAGATTCAATTTTAACTGGTCGAGTTGGACTAGAGCCTTCCCCTCCAGGTGAAGTTTCGGCAGTAGCAATTGCATCCACCACATCTAGCCCCTCAGTAACTTTACCAAAAATAGTATAGTTTGGTGGGAGTGCAACGTCTGCATGCATTATAAAGAATTGACTTCCGTTTGTGTTTGAACCTGCATTTGCCATTGCGAGTGTTCCACGAGAATACTTACCTGTAAATTTTTCATCATCAAATTTATACCCTGGACCACCTGAGCCAGATCCTGTAGGATCTCCGCCTTGAATCATAAAATCTTTTATAATTCTGTGAAAAATTACATTTTCATAAAAGCCAGTTGAAGCTAAATATACAAAATTGTTAACGGTTACAGGAACTTGCTCGGAATTTAGTTCTACTAATATTTCCCCTACGCTAGTTTTAATTTTTGCGTTATATGTTTTTCCTGTTTCCAACACATTGTTTTTTTGTGGATGAAAACCTTCAATTTTTTCTAACCCCATATTTTGTTTATTAATTTTTAAATTATTTTCTCTTTTTAATATTTGACCAGCAATACTATTTTCTTGTTTTATTTTTTCTACCACATTTCCTGGTTCATTGTCTTCTTCTTTTGGCATATTAACATCTTTATTAAAATCTATACCAGAGGGTGTGTTATTTTTACTCCACAGAGAGTAAGACAAACCACCAACAATACTACCAATAATTATTAGAAATACAATTAATCTAGCCATATTTTTATATTATTATTCTTACAACAGAGATTATACAATTATTTGATATATTTTTCAAGGTTCTAATCAAATTCATCTATTATCTCATCCCCCATTATTTCTTCTAACACATCTTCAATTGTGACTAATCCTAAAACTTTACCTTTGTCAGCTACAATAAAAAGATGTTTATGAGTACGTTTAAAATCATTTAAAAGATTATCTAATTTTCTGTCTGGTCTAACATGAATTATTTGTTTACGAGCAATGTTTTTTATATCTTTTTTATCAGGTTCTAAACCAACAAGATCTTTAACAAATAAAATTCCAACAATTTTATTTATATTATCTTTGTAAACAGGAATTCTTGAATGTCCATAAGAACGAATTTGTCTAATTAATGGAATATTTAATCGAGAGTCTCCTTCTAGAACAATTGCTTTTTCAATTGGGGTCATAATTTCACTTACATTTTTTTCTGAGTATGTTAAAACCCCCTTCATAAGTTTTTCTTCGTCAGCATCAATATCACTTCTTTTTGAATCTTCGTGAAATTCTATCATTTTAACAATCTCTTCTTTTGAATAAATTGTTGGTAGTTCTTTACCTAAAAGTCTGTTTAATATCCAAGCGATAGGCCAGCAGATTGGAAAAAGAATTACTACAAAAAACCACACGATCCAAGTTAATTTTGATCCAAGTTTTAATGCATGACGAGAAAAAATTGCTTGTGGAGTGATTTCTCCAAAAATAACAATTAAACCTGTTGCTATGAGTCCAGCGGTAAAACCAGTTGCAAAAGAGCTTAGAAAGATAGAAAGTGTTGTATTTACGGCAACATTACCAATTAAAAGTGTGCAGAGAAGTAAATTTCCTCTTTTACGGAGTTTGTAGATTTTTTGTGCAGATATATCCCCTAATTCTGCTTTTCGCTTTAAATCGTCTTTTTGTAAACTAAAAAAGCCTAAAGTCAGGCCAGAAAATAAGGCAGATAAGCAAACAAGTAGAAAAGTTATTAAATAGGTCATAAATTAATCATTATTTATAGAAATATTCCGTTGGAATTTATTTATATAGTATATGTTAATTAATGCCACTTTGCAATTAGAAGATTTGACAAAAGAGTAAATCTTTAATATATTTGTTCCAATTGTTCATTCTTGTATGTACAAAATGCTAATCTTCATTTTGTTCTAAATTTATTTTGTTCATATATTATTATATCTACATTATTTTACTAATTATACCAGCTAATAATAATTTAAGTACTTTTTTAGTATTTAAAAACTCCACGAATAAACTTAGTAAAATTCATAGAGTTTTTGTTTTATTATAATTAAATAAGTTCCATTCTTACTTTTTTAATAATTTCTTCTAATGAATATTCTGATTTAATAAAATAACCTTGGGCGCCTAATTTCATACATTTTGAGATGCTCTCTTCTGTCGGAACTACTGTTAAAACCAAAACTGGTATATTTTTTGTTTCTTCGGTTTTTTTAAGGCTTTCCAACACGTGCCAACCACTCTTTTTGGGTAATATTAAATCTAATAATATTAGATCAGGCTTTTCAATGGTGGCTTTTCTCAGACCTTCTTCTCCATCTAAAGCTTCTACGACTTCAAAATTCGCATCAACGAGGGCTATTGTAATTGCTTTGCGCAAAATTAAATCATCCTCCACTACTAAAATTTTTTCATTCATATATTTTATTTATTATTTTGTAATAATATTTCTTTAATTTTATTAACTATTTCTTCTAAAGAATAATTTCCTTTATGAAAATAATGTTTTGCACCCAAATTTTTTACACAGTTATCTATTACCGCCTTATTACCTTTGCACGACAAAACTATTACAGGAATTTTTTTTAATTTTGAATCTTCATGCATTGTTTTTAAAACTTGTTCTCCAGGTATTTCTGGCAATAACAAATCCAACAAAACTAAATCTAACTTATTTTTTTTAATTTTTTCCAAAGCTTCTTTACCATCAGTTGCCTGTAAAACATCAAAATTTTCTTCTTTCAGAGCATAACTTATAGCTTTTTGTAATATACTATCATCCTCCACTACTAAAATTTTTTTTGTCATATTGTTCTTTTAGAAATTAAAAATTATTTTTTACTTAAAGTGAAATAAAAGGTTGAACCAATACCTTCTTTTGATTCAAACCACATCTTTCCATCATGAGAATTTATTATAGCACTTGCTATATAAAGACCTAGACCAGTACCATCAGTTTGCTTAGTCATAACGTTATCTGCCCTAAAAAACTTTTCAAAAACTCTTTTTTGTTGTACTTTTGGTATTCCCCAACCCCGATCTTTGACCATAAATATAAATTTACCATTGTCTTTTTTACATCCAATTTTTACTGTACCATTTATTTTTGAATACTTTATCGCATTACTAATTGTATTGTAGAACACTTGCATTATTTTATTTTTATCCACAAAAAATTTATCTTCTTTAATACAATCTAAATTAATTTGAATTTTTATTCTTTTTTTAGTAATTAAAGCTACATTATCTATTATGACTTTTTCTATAATTGGTTTAATTTTAATATTTTTCTTTTCAACATTAAATTTTTTTCCTGTATCTATGTGCGTAACATCTAGCAGATCTTCTATCAATCTTATCATCCTTTCATTACTATCAAAAACTTGTTTGATAAAATCTTTCTGCTTTTTATTTAATTCTCCAGCTTTTTCTTTTAAAAGTAATTCTGTAAACCATTTTATACCCGACAAAGGAGTCCTCAACTGATGCGAAGCGATCGATACGAATTCTGTTTTAACCCTTTCCACTTCTCTTTCTTTTGTGGCATCTCTAAAAATTATTACTGCACCAGTAATTTTGCCTTTTTCGTCTCTTAAAGATGACACACTATCTGCTACAGGTATTTCATTTCCTTCTTTATCTATAAGCAAAGTATGATTTTTCATTTTTTGTGTTGCACCATTTCTGATAGCTTCTTTGATAAAAATTTTATTTTCCTTTTTATCTTTTTCAAAAACAAATTTTAAAACATCGTAGTACTTTTTGCCTATAACTTCTTTGCTTTTATAATCAGACAATTCTTCAGCCACTTTATTAAATAAAACTATATTAAACTTCTTATCAATAACAAAAACTCCGTCACCTATGCCTTGAACTATGGCGTTAATTTTATCTCTTTCGTGTATAACCTCTTGAATTTTTTTATCAATTTCTAATTCTGCTATTTTTCTTTTTGTTATATCACTAGTAAAACCAATAATAAATTTTACTTTATTTCTTCCTTTTCCTTTGAAAAAAGAAGTTTTATTATCTTCCACCCATATTTCTTTTCCTTTTTTAGTTTTTATTCTATACTCCTGGATAATTGTTGTCTGTTTTTTTTGCAAAATCTTTCCTTCTTCAAAAATCTTTTTTCTATCATCAATATTTATTATACTTAGCCAGTTTTTCTTTTTTTTATTAAAATCTTCTTCAGTATAACCACATAACTCTTCAACTCCTGAGATATATTCTATAGACCAATCAGGATTTGCCTTATAAAACATTCCCTTTGTATTTTTAATTGTCATTCTATATTTCTCCTCACTTTCTTTAATTTTTTCTTGATTTTTTTTACGCGATCTTATATCACGAACAATAACAAGATCAGCCGGTTTGCCCAGATAATCAACAATCCCTGCATTTAATTCTACATCTATAATCCCGCCTCCTTTTTTCTTTAGTTTAGTTTCATAAATTGGATCAGTTTTTTTACCACTCATTCGTTCTGCATATCTTTTTCTTACTATGTTTTTTTCTGTCTTAAAAACAAAATTTAAAAATGATTTATTGATAATATTTTCTTTTTTTTCCCCAATCATTTTTAATATTTTTTTATTAGCATATTTCATTGCACCATCCTGTAAAATAACCACACCGTCGTTAGCTCTTTCTATTAAATTTTTATATTTTTCTTCACTTTTAATTAATTTATTTTCTATTTTTTTACGTTCCGTAATATCTTTCATTATACCAAGCATACGAGTTGCTTTATTACCAAATTCAGAAATAAAAACACCATTATCTTCTACCATTATGTACTCACCTCTTTTATTTTTTAATCTATACTCGGCATCATAATTGTTAATCTTTTTTTGAGATTCATCTAAAATTTTTAAAGATTTTTCTCTATCATCTGGGTGAATCAGACTAGACCATTTTTTAATATTTATTTTTTGATATTCTTTTTCTGTAAAACCAGTTATTTTTTTAATACTTCCAGACCATTCAACTTTGCCAGTTTTTATATCATAATCATATATTAAATGCCCAGTTTTTTCTGAAATTATACGATATTTTTTTTCACTTTCCTCTATCCTTTTTTTATATAATTCTCCTGTTTTCTTTTCTACTATTTTCTTTTTTTCGTTTTTTAATTTTTTATTCATAAAATTAAAATAATTAATTAAGCAACCTGCTGTTTCATTTTTAAACGATATAATATCAACATTGTTGATAATATTATCAACAAGGCAATTATAGTACTTTGTAAACTCATTTTATTCAAAATCAAAACAAATAAACTTTTATTCACATTGAACACTTTTACTTCACTTGGTAATGTCCTAACTTTTGAATCCTTATCAACAGAAATTGCGAAAATTGAATGTTCTCCTTCCTTAAGTTCAATATCATCTTGTGAATGTTCTAAATACCATCTACCATTTTCATTACTTTTAGTATGATAAACAAGCGTTTTTTCGCTATTAATATAGACTATTACATCTTGATTTGGCAAGGCTGTTCCAGCAAAAGAAAAATTATTATTAATAACTTCTGTTTCAAGTTTGGTTACCTTTGGTATTGGTAAACTTGGTATTTCTATTGCTTCAATTATTTCTGGAGTAACTTGGGTTGTAATTGATCTAGCTTCTTCTGGTGATATTACTTCTAAAACTTCTGCTACTATTGGTAGAGCAGGTAAAACTTCAGGAATAATTAATTCAAAGACACCTGTTTCGACCAGACTCAAATTACCTGCCAAATCTTCTGATCGCAAACTTATATTTTGTTTTCCTTCTGACAAAGAAAAATCATCAGGTAATACAAATGACCAATCTCCATTTTCATCTGTCAAAATATTAAACTCATTATCATTAATTACTAATAACACATTATTTAAAGGTTCGGCCAAACCAATTAAAAGTGGAGTCTCATCATCAGTGATTTCACCAACTCCAGGCATAATTAAATTAGGAGCCTTTGGAGCTGTTAAATCTATTAATAAATTTAACGATGCTGAAAAATCACTTTCGTTATTTGAAAAATCCACAGATTTAACTGTTAGCACATGCAACCCCTCTTTGAAATTAAATAATTGTGAAAAATTACCATCACCATCTACCACAGAGTCTAAACGAACTACAAAATTTCCATTATCATATAAATCTATCCTGGTGCGAGGCTCTGCTAAACCAGACACTAAAACTTCATTTAAATTAATAGGAGAATTTATATTAGATAAAATTGGTTGTGTAGGTGGAACTTTTAAACCAGTGATAATCATTCCACCGCCTCCACCAGATGTTTCTTCTTGTTCTTCTGGTTCCTCTGCCGGTGCTTCATAAACATTAATTGTGTCTGGACTACTTTCATTATCGTACCCATCTACAGCCCAAATTTTTACATAATAATCACTTGTAACAGATAAACCTGTGATAATAGTACTAAAGGTATTAATATTTAAAAGATTACTATCATCGTTAAAATCCCATTTCAAAGCTGTACTTGTTCTGTTTTCAACATCATTTTGATTTGAACCATACCATAATTCATAATATTTAAAATTGCCATCAATAATACCAGTGGACCAATTTAAAGTTAGAGTAGTATCAGTTTCTAAAAATTTAGATAATTCATCTAAACTGGAAGGACCTTTTGTATCTATAACAAAATTACTAGAACCATAAGCTGTCTGATTACTATACTCATCTATTGCTCTTACTCTAACACGCATATCGCTTTGTTCTTGATTGTCAAAATCTGTACCTGCGTCCCAAGTAATTATTTTACTTGTGCCTATTGTTTGTCCCAAACCAACATCACCGCTTACAGAACTGGAAGCTACATTCCAAGTAGAACCAGAGTCTTCAGATATTTCAAGTTGTACTTCTAAATCAGAGCTTGCATCATCTGTCAGGTCATAACTAATGACAATATTATTAGTACTTGTTGTTTGGATGGCTGAAACGTTTGATACTGATGGATCTTTGGTGTCGACTGTGAAATCTGAAGACTCGGAATATCCACTTTGATTACTATAATTATCAGTTGCACGGACACGTACTCTTAAATCTGTTTGATATTCATTATTAAAGTCTATACCTGCATCCCAAGTAATACTTTTTCCTGCTCCAGATGTTTGACCCGTTCCGATATCTCCTGTTACAGATGTGCTGGTTACCATCCAATTTGAACCGGAATCTTCTGATATTTCTAATTCTATG
>Ga0075122_10002868_pt1 | contig 11147 bp, 12 predicted proteins | sample AntAceMetag02UKB_FD_69790 | JGI IMG/M metagenome (GOLD analysis project Ga0075122, IMG submission 69790) | Saline lake microbial communities from Ace Lake, Antarctica - Antarctic Ace Lake Metagenome 02UKB | ecosystem: Environmental > Aquatic > Non-marine Saline and Alkaline > Saline | place...
TGAAAGACTTTGTGATTTGAAGCTTGTACTTGCGAAGCCAGATGTAGCTGAAATAGAAACTATTGAAGATCGCGATAAAAAGGTAGAAGAATTTGCTCAGAGGAGCATAGATTCGTTGAAAGATCAGATAAATGATCTGCTTATTGAAAAAGCCGCTCAACCGGATGCGCCAAAACCTTCAATGAAAGTTGAAAACCCAGGCATCGTGCATAAGGATGAGGCAAAGAATGAGTTATTTAAAAATAAGAAAGAAACAAAGGGCGAAACTCTAAATAGGTTATTCAAGAGTAATGACTAAAGAGTTTCTTTATAGAAAAAGGAGGAAATATAATGTCTCAAAACACAACAGCTAATCAGAACGTGAACAGGATACCTCGCGGTTACGAGAGAACTCGCGGACTGCTTGAAATTTCAAAAGGTGAAAGACCAGCCTTAGAACTTAGACCTGCGCAGTATCTCCCCGTATCCAGGGAAGATAAATACTTGGAAGATTGGGTTGTAATAAGTGCTGGTACTATCGTATCGGTCGATGCTAGTGGTTTCTTGGTACCGTGTAATGGCTTCCAGCCTCAGACGGTTACTTATACTGCTAATGATGTTGGAATTACGGTTGATATAGATGATGCTGGTTGGGATACGTATGTAACGGCTGCTGGAACATCTACGGATGAAATATCTGCCAACAAACCGATAGGTGTTTCGCCGTATGACTACTACCAGAACTTGAATGAAGGTTCTTTTCAGAGTACTAACGCTGTAAAATACACGAACTATCAAATCCAAGATAAGGTTGCAATTCTTTGTGATTATCTTATTGAGATACCTGTTACTTCGGGTGTGGATGCTAGCGGTGCTGTAGGCGCTGGTGACCTTGTTTGTTCGAACACAGCTGGTGGATTTATTAAGTGGACAGATGGTACTTCAATGGTTGATCAGATTGTTGGTCGTTGTATCCAGAGAGCTACTGTTTCTGCTGTAGATAACCTTGATAAGGTTCAGACTGTTCCAGGTCTTGGCCTTTCTGGTTCTGACACAAGTGGTATACCGTCCCATCTGTACGATTATGATAATAGTGCAGCTTATAGCGAGAAAATGTTAATACAGTTAATGGTAGCATAAGAATTAGCTATCATTATTTTTAATCCAAGAAGGAGGAATAATCAATGGAAGACACAATCAAGGTAGGAGAGGTCACTGACGAGATGGTTGACCAAATTACGGTCAAAGTGGCCGAGAAGATGGCAGAAAGTAAGGATGAGTCTACTTCTCGCAAAGTATTTTCTGACCCTACCCTGCAGGATAAATACGAGAATGCCTATAAAGTTTGGATGAACAACGGTTATGAGAAACAGGAAGATCAGTTTGATTCGATGAAGAAGGACCAGAAAATAGGGTATAGCGATCTTTGCGATGCTCTTTCTACTCCTGACGCTTCGATACTGATACCTAAGGTAATTTCTAACGTTGTTAAAGAAGCTATAGAGCCCCTTCTCGTTGGTACAAGTCTTCTCCAGACAATCAGGTTTTCTGCTGGTCAGCAAATAACTTTTCCAGCAGCTGGTGCGTTCACCGCCGAAGATATACCAGAAGGCGGAGAATACCCGGAAAGAAAGCTCGAAGTCGCTGGTACTGTTACAGCGTTCATCGGGAAGTCCGGTGTTAAGGTGAGAATTACCGACGAAATGCTTAGGTATTCGCAATATGATGTTATGAGTATGCACATCCGTGCTGCTGGTCGTGCTATGGCTCGCCATAAAGAAACTAAGATATTCAACATGATCAACAACGAAGGACAGACCATATTTGATAATAACGTCACTACTAAACAAACATCCGGTAGGGATTCCGCTGGTGCGGGAAATGGTACTATTACTTTAGACGATCTCTTAGTTATGTATTCAAAGATAGTGGAGAGGGGATTTATCCCTAATGCGCTGTTAATGAGCCCCTTGGGCTGGCTTATATTTGCCAGAGACCCGATTCTTCGAGCTTTTGGTTTTGCAAATGGTGGACCGATCTTTTCGCCCATGCAAGGACAACCAGGACTCGCAAAGTCGTGGTACCAGGGTGGCGGTAATACTGGAGCAGTTGCTACCGCTTCTAACACTGCAAGCACGTATGCTAACGTTCCTAACATATTCCCAGCTCCGCTGAGAATAATTGTTAGCCCGTTTATTTCGTATACGTCACAGTCAGGGGCTACGGCCGCTTACACAAACATAATCATGTGTGATACTAATGAACTTGGTATTATGGTTATGGACGAAGAGATAACGACTGAAGAGTGGGACGACCCGAACAGGGATATAAGAGCTATTAAATTCCGCGAAAGATACGGAATAGGTATTTTGAATGAAGGTTACGGTATCGCTGTTGCCAAGAATGTTAACATCGCAAGGGCTTATGACTTTGAAGATGCGCTTACATGGCAGGCAGGTAGTGGTGCTCTTACCTCTATCAATCAGACAGGTGTTTAAAATTGTATTTCATATGGTAGGGGGGAGCCTAGGGTTCCCCTCTACCTTAATGGGGAGGAATAATGGAAGTTAAGATAGGAACTAGAATAAGTTTAAATGTAGCAAGAAGATCTTATTATTTTCAGGGAAGTGGCGGAATAAATCTTAGAAAAGGGATAGAGGAAACTACAGTTATACCAGAAGACATAAGTGATGATAAGTTAGACATGATAAAAAGATCTCTTTCTTCCGGGCAAATTAAGATTGGTTGGCCTGAAGAGCAAAAGCCAGATGTTAAATATGAACAAGATGATGACCTTATATTAGCAAAGGGCGTAAGGAAGATAATACCAGCGCTAGAGGAAATAGCTAAAACTCCAGGAAAAGGGGACAACTCTCCTGTTGCTAGACTTGAAAAGATACTAGACCTAGAGAAGGGCGATAAAAACAGAAAGACAATAGTATCAAAGACAGAGGAGTTGTTAGACTTGATGAGTGGAATATCTTCTGTAGTAGAAGAGGAAAAGGAAGAAATTAAAATAAACCTAGCATAAGGAAACGATATGGCCGCACCCACTATAACACTTACAAAGCCAGTAAATAATGAAGTAAATGTATATATAAATCAACTGATTTACATAACATTTGACCAGGCATTGTTGTCGTCAAGCGTAAGTACGAATACATTCTTAATGTATCGTTCTAGTGATTATAGTCAGATAGGCGGTAGCCTCGAGTATGATTCCGATACTTATAAGGTTACATTTGTACCTGACAATGTCCTTGACAACGACACGGCTTATACCTTTATAATCGTTGGTGTGGACCAGTCTACAGATTGCGTAAAAAGTAGTACTCTAGAAAATTTAGCAGCATCAGAAACTGTTCAGTTTGTAACTGGTAGCGATAAATACGAAGCTCCACAGGAAACTGAAACAGAGATAATAATAGAAGAAGAGTATGCCGAAGAGCCTACAGTTCCTATCCTTGGAGTTGCGCCAGATCCTGATTTTTCTGTAACTAGTACATACCCTGATCATAGGGCGACAAACCTTGGAGTGTTAGGTGCTGGAGATTTTTGTACGATAGCGCAGGCATCTGGGGTGCCATTGCCATATGATTTGCCAGTAGATTTGGGAACTGGAACTCCAAATCCATCTGGCTTTTATACTGTGTCTGTAACATTTAATAGGGATTTATGGCCTAGCTATACGAATTATGAGGATTGGTCTAGTTGGCTTGAGTTGGAGGCATTTCCTGTAAACGGAGATCCAGCAATACCAGCAGTAGTGCCAAGTGGATTCATAGTGCCGCCAAGTGGAGACACGCTTTATTGGACAGCATTTAATTCTGATGAATGGTATCAAAACAATGAAATAGTGGTAACCATATCTGAAGATATAGTTAGCGCTAGTGGGAACTTACTTGGAAGAGAGCAGCAGTTCATGTTTACTACAGTATTTAATCCACTATATTGTTCTGTAAGAAAGACAAGAGCAGCGATAGGGCCTTACGTGAGAGATGTTCCAGATGATACTATAAATAGAATAATATTCGAGAACTCCCTTATGGCATATCAATTAGCAAACGTTACCTACGGACAGGAGCAGTGGGCATTAACTAGTCCTAGTTTTTCTGCTAAAATGTATACTTGCTGTAAGACGCAGTACGATCTTATAGTATCTCAGATACTTGAGAGATCTTCTGGTTCTGGACAGATTAAAAGGCTTGGAGATTTGAGTATACAAGAGCCTATGGACATAGCTATGTCTCTAAAGATACCACTGCAATCAGCACTATCTTGTATGGAATTCTGGGTTGATAGACTTACAGGTAAAGACGCTAAGGCACATCCAAAAGCTGCCGTTAAGGGTGTGAGTAGTTCTGTTACACCACCAATGAGAGGTGTTAGAACATGGACTAGGACTCGTGCTGGGGCAGTCCCAGGAGCCAATAAGAGGGAATCCAGGAAGAATAAATTACCAAGCATATTCTCAAAATGGAGTTAAACTATGTCAATCTCCCTATGGCCAGATAGTTATAAGCGAAGCGCGATGGATATTTTCCCAAGAGAATCCTTACAGCATGAAATTAACCTAAGGCAGGAGTTTGAAGATATTTTAGACGGCACACCAAGTGACCCACAGAGAGGGCATTGGGTTCTTCTTTATCGCATGGAAACCAGGCAAAGATGTTCGTGTTGGAATGAGCGGGGAGTTGGTGAATTTCAGTATGCGATAGATAAGAGAAAGTACGATGAACCAGACAAGGATTGTGAAGTGTGTAACGGTCTTGGTTGGATTTATGCTGAAGAACTTCATAAAATCAGAAGAAGGGTAATTTCTCGTGTGACAACATTAGGTGGAATGGAAGAACAGACGGAGTTTGGGATAATGTCAGTACCATATGTTGCGTTTTATTTTAAATATTATGTAAATCCAGCAGATAGAGACAGGATAGTAGAGATAGCCAACGATAAAAATGGCAATCCTATTAGGCCGTTTCAAAAATCTGACATATATAATATAACCATAGCAGAACCGTTTAGAGATATAGGTGGCAGAATAGAGTATTGGAGATGCGCGACCAAAAAGCAGGAGTTAAGAAATGGCTAAAGTTACACAGAAATTAGAAAGCTATGATGACTTAATCCATGAAGCATGGTCTCAACCAGCAGAGAATAGACAGGCTGACAGGGCAGCATCTCTCGATGACGTAACAACGTTTATCTACCAGAGCTTGGTAGATTATCAGGGAAAATGGAATACAAGCAATGTAAGTGAATGGACTATAAGATTTCCATACGCAAGGTATCTATCTGTGGGCGATTCTATAAAAAACGAAACAACAGGTGAGTTCTATACAATAACAGCTATTATAGAAGAGAGAACTAACACGGTCCAGTTATCAGGAACTACTGTTCCACGGGCAACAGATATATTGCGCTTGGAGAACTCGAACATGGTAAACTTTGTTTCCGCATTTCCGCAGGTGTTAGCAGACCCTGCTGATTGGAGAGATACTATAACTTTTAGAGTGTCCAGAAGGGAACCAGGATCCATGCAACCACATCCATTCGGAGATAGAAAAGAAATAAAGCCTAGGGTAAGGCAGATAATAACAGACCCAGATTACCCAGATCATCATATACAAATATTAGGTCAATGGTTTGATAATATAATACAGTTTGATTGTTGGTCTGTGACTAACAATGGAGCAGACGGTCTTATAAGTTGGCTTGAAACATTTATGTATAGATATACTTGGGTCTGGAAAAAGAATGGTGTACAAGAAATATTATACACTAGTAGATCTATAGACGAAGAGGTTACAAAATGGAGAGATGATATTGTAAATCGGACTCTCTATTATTACTTCAGGACAGAGAAAATAGTACCCATTAGAGAAATGGATTTTACACAATTTGATTTAAGCGTTGAGCTTGGTGCAGATTTTGAAGTAACAATTGCACCCAGCGGCCTTCCGGCATCCGGAATGCTAAACATAAACGACAAAACACTTCCAGTTGTGTAAAAATAATCGAAAAGGAGGAACACCATGCCAACCTTTGCTCACCTACCAGGAGTCACGGTAGACATATCAGACCAAGGTTTGCGCATAAGCAAGCCGCCGTCAGGACCCAAAGTAACAATACTTGGCACGACTACTTCAACACACGCTAATGCTACGCCGTTTCAGCCGTACAAGGTTTCTGATTCAACATTAACATCTGCATATGTTAACTTTATGAATGTAGATGGTACAGTGAGTCAAACTTGTAAGGGATTACAGGAAGCCCATACTGCTGGTTGTCGCAATATAGAACTTGTTAACATATTGCCAACAGCAAGTGGATCTTCTACAGCGGATGATGACATATACGGATACCTAGACACAGCGTACACTAATCTATTAAATTTAGATGTTGACATAGTTGTTCCAATGGAAGTTGATCTTGATTCTTCCACATTGACTGGTTCCAGAAATTTTGGATATCAGTTAGCAAATCTTTGTTATCAATCTACAGTAAATAGCAATACATGTATAGGTGTAATAGGAGTTGCAGGACCCACGGCTAGTGCGTCCGGAACACCTACTATAACCGAAATTAATTCATGGGTTACTGGACTAGCTGCCTATACAAATTGTACAGAGTATGATGGTACAACTGATGTTTCGGGTACAGCTGGTCAACCAGATAACTATAAATTTGTTGCAACGACTTCAGAATCCATGCCAGCTAGTTGGGCGGGTGGAGACGTTACAGATGCTAAGGGAAACAAGATAGACATTGGTGCGTATATATCAGTAGTTGCAGCACCAATAAGGGCCGTGAATACCGCGGGCACCGATTTGTATCCTACACTTGGATATTACAATAGTAATGGTGCAGCTGCTTATGCTGGTTTAATAGCGTCTTTACCATCAAAGAGTGCTCCAACAAATAAAATTATAGATGGCATAGCAATGCAACGGGATATATCACTTACGCAGGCAAATACGCTTGCAGGTAAGAGATTTGTTCCAGTTTTTGCTAAACCTAAGGGAATAGTTGCTGCTTCAGCGATGACAGGTGCTTACAATATAAGCCAGTATTACAGATCGGATTTTGTTAGGCTTACCACTGTAAGGATAGTCCATGATGGTATTAATATCATCAGAGATGTTTCTGATCAGTTCGTAGGAGAACCAAACAGTGCTCCACAAAGGAATGCCCTAGCTACAGCGGTTGAGCAGGCTTTAAAGTCTATGCAAACTGCCGGAGCTTTGAGGAGATATGATTTCAATATATACGCATCTACGACTGACCAGGTGCTTGGAAAGGCCACTATTGAGCTTGTGCTCGTGCCTGCTTTCGAACTTCAACAGATAACCGTCTATGTTTCATTGGCGGCAGAATAATAGAAAAGGAGGAGTAAAATGCCTGTAAGCGAATATACAAGAAGCTATAACTCTTTCTCTGGTGTGGACATCAAAGCCACATTTGGAGGACAGGTTATAGGGGAACTTCAGGGCGTTAGTTATTCCGTGACGCGCGAGAAGGCCCCGATATATACGATGGGTTCTGCAGATCCTCGATCCTTTTCTAGAGGGAAGAGAGGTATTGCAGGTACTGTAATTTTTACAATATTTGATAGAAGTTCTCTGATATCAGTATTTAAAGAACGTAACGATCCAGCAACGGGTTGGTTCTTTGCTCATGATACAGATGTTGCGAGAAAAGATGAACTAGAAGGTGCGAAAGGAGCACAGGTGCACGAGAACGTGTTTACGGATAATGTCTGGACAGCAGCGTGGTACCCGGATCAGCTTCCGCCGTTTGATATAGTTCTTACGGCTGCTAACGAATATGGACAGGTCGCTACCATGTCAATAAATAGTGTTGAAATCCTCAACGAGGGTTCTGGTATTTCTATAGATGACATAGTAACAGAAGAACAGATGACGTTTGTAGCTAGAGAAATAAATTCTTGGACACCTAAGGCCGATGTTGATGTGGCTGGATGGGGTAACAAGATAGATATCAATGCAGGTTAATTTATTGTGTTTTGGAGGGGAGCAATCCCCTCCATTACCAACTAAGGAGAGTTATGGGTTATAACTATTCACCTTACTGGTGGCCGTTCACAGATCCTAGAAGATATTCTGGTCAAACTAAGAATGAACAGATGGCTAGGACTCGGGCGATAGAAGGAAAACAGAGCTACTCGTCAAGCACGTATGGAGAGTACAACTCTTATTCCGGAACGGATATAACTGCTTTTATACACATTCCTCCACAAGCTCTAAGGGGTGAGGATGCGCAGGGAATAGTCAAGGAGACAGAGCCAATTATAGGAATATTGGGAACTCTACAGACGCTATCATATAGCATACATAGGGAGGTTGTCCCAGTAAGGGGTATAGGAAAGGTTTCACCGCATTCATATACCAGAGGACCAAGAACTATAGCCGGAACGATGGTATGGGCTACCATGGATCAATATGTACTAGCGTATGCACTTAGATATACGTATACCATGGAATGGGATCCATCAACAATACTAGTAGATCAGATACCTCCATTCAATATAATCATGACGCTAGCTAATGAATATGGAGACGCATCTACAATGGGGATATACGGTATAAGGATGGTAAACGAGGGGTCAACATTTAGTATAGATGATATACTTACAGAGCAGACAAACACATACGTAGCTTCAGATATAGACATGCTTCACAAAGGGCCACCGTTTAGGAATATGAAAACGTTCGAAGGTCTTAGGTCTGGAAGTCATATATTGTTGGCTGAAGCCAGGAAGAGGATGTCAGCACAAAGAAGTCCGTTTCTTTAATAGGAGAATAGTATGGGTGGAAAACCAATAATCAACGCTGAATTAGAAAAATTAGGTGGATTCCTGGGTTTGCAAAACAATGGACCAAGCCCGGCCGAGAAGAAGTATACGTCTTCTGGAGTGCAAGCATTCTCATATTATTCCGGTACACAAATATCCATTTGGTTTGGTGACATATGGGTTGAAGATATTAATCATATTCAATTCCAGTACAATCAAGAGAAGAGACCTGTCTACGGATATGCGTCTCAGTATTTCGATTCTGTAGCTAAGGGTCAGGTAATGATACAGGGTAGTTTCGCTTTGAATTTTAGGGATAAGGGGTACATAAGTTATATAGTAAATGCTATACCAGAGTTATATAGAAGCACTCAAACAGCTACTAGCGGGGAAGAGTTAGACGCGAGGTGGGGTAAGGTAAAGGACGTTATATCTTCACACTTAAGAAATGGAACATTCGGACCCAAAACTTATACAGAGTTAACTGATTTTGCCCAGAGCGAAAATTTTTGGGCAGAAGCAGAGTTATATGAAAAAGCTATATGGGGAGGCGAGGGTGAAGAGTTAGATCCAAAATACATAGCAACTCCAGACATATTGCAACATAACAAATTTCCAGATGGGTTCAATATATTGATAACTTACGGAAATGTAGGAGCAACCGAGACATCGACGTTGCAAGACATGTCGACATCTACAACAAAATCATTGAATGGTGTTCATTTGGTGGGTTCGTCTCAAGTAATAAGAGCTACTGGTGAGCCAGTGCAAGAAGCATACTCTTTCATGGCAAAGGGTATGGATAATTATGTTGGTACTTCGTTCTAAAATAAAGGAGAAATAAAATGGAAGTTAAAGAAATAACTCAAGAAATGATAAACGAGTGGAAGACTAAGTATGGGGAAATTTATCAAATAATACTAGGTGGTCAAGCATATGTTTATAGACCCATGAAAAGGATAGAATATAAACAAATTACAGCCAACCAAGATACAAACAGAGCGTTTAGTGAGGAACAAATAGTCCAGAAATGTCTAATATTTCCACAACTAGACCCTACATCTATGTCGGCCGAAAAGGCAGGAACAGTAACCACTCTCACAGACTTGATAATGGTTGCTAGTAATTTTGGCGTACAGGAAGAACCAGTAAAACTCTAATAGGACTATGATGGACATAAATGACATACCATTAGAAATTAAAAGAAAAGCTATAGGGCTTAAGAGAAAATGGTCTAGTATATACTGCATTAGAATGGCTGGTGAATGGTTTATATTTAGAACATTGACCAGGGGTGAATTTTTATTTTTCATAGATATGAAGCAATACATGTTAGGGTTAGACGAGGACTTTGTGATAGATAACTGTGTATTGTATCCAAAGATTGAAAATAAAATACTGGACGAAATGCTTGCCGGTACCGTAGATTCATTGATAAACTCTATTTTAGAATTATCTGGATTTGCGTCACAGGAAGCACTAATGAGTCTTATGGAAGAAAACAGATATAGCATGGGATTGGTTGATAACCAGATAATTTCAACCATTTGCAGAGCTTTTCCACAATTAGATCCTGAAAAGATAAACGATTTCGACATACAAAAATTAACATATTACCTAGCCCTCGCCGAGCAAGTCCTGGGGGTCACAATGGAGTTTCACAAAGAAACACCAAAACAAAAACAACAAGACACAAATTCATCTATCGACTTTACGGCCGAAAACAGAAATCTGAGGGATCAGGGATTTTTTGGAAATTCAGATCCAAGAAATACTAAACCAGACAATAGGCCGTAACCTTTTTGGGGATATGGCTTAACAGCGTATCCCCATTTTTGTAAGGACACATTATGCCACAAAAATCAGCAAACGAAAATAAACTGTTTTACAAGGGAGACTTTAGGTCCGAAGAAAAGAGGACGAGTCTACTTGGAATTATGGGTAAGGCCGCTGCTGTAGGCATTGGTGTTGCGTATATGAATAGGGGCCTTAGGGGTGCTGGGTGGTATCCTGGTGTAAAGAATTACTGGAGACCACTAGCAACTATACAGAAAAGCAATGCAACAAGATACATGAAACGGGCTGGACTCGGACGTAGCTTGAGTCAGCATGCATTTGACAGTCAAGTTATGGATGAGGTGGCTGGGGGTTTTGGTCTTAGGACGATTAGAGAAGGTATAACAGGACTATTCACTAGGTCCATATATGGTATACCGGATACACTGAGATATCTTGGAGCTCCCAAGAGCATTACGAAAGCGGCACAAGCTATTCCTAGATGGGTATTGGGAGGTACGCTTCCACCGGCTGGGTTCTCAAGAGCATCAAGGGGCTTGCAGGAGAGGCTTGTTGG
>Ga0075122_10002872_pt1 | contig 11140 bp, 16 predicted proteins | sample AntAceMetag02UKB_FD_69790 | JGI IMG/M metagenome (GOLD analysis project Ga0075122, IMG submission 69790) | Saline lake microbial communities from Ace Lake, Antarctica - Antarctic Ace Lake Metagenome 02UKB | ecosystem: Environmental > Aquatic > Non-marine Saline and Alkaline > Saline | place...
GGGTACATTCCAAAAATCTTGAGCAAACAAGATATAAAAAAGCTAGGAGAAAAAGGAAAAGAAGATTATGAAAGAGGAATGATTGTCAGGGGAGGGGGAACCATCCAGTATAATCTCCAAGAAAGGGTTTTGGTTGGATTTAAAAAATCAGATCTTGAATTTAAGACGATGATATATCACCCATTACCTGAAAAAAAATCTGAAATATGGAAAATCGAAGGATACTCATGGCTCTTCAATAAAAATATGAATTCTCGAGTGAATATGTAATCCTTTTTGGGCTTGTAAGTTGGTTAGAACGAGTCTAGAGGCTTCTGGACTATAGAATATTAGTTTATTATCACTTTAAAGTGAATACAAATCAAAACCTTTATATATGAGTTCTCCTTACACATTATTCTCTCAATAACACGTGGTGAAAAAATGATAGTTGAAAAGAAATTCCTAGACAAGCTCAAACAATTCGGATTAAATAGCTATGAAGCAAAAATCTGGACAGCTCTCTTATCAAGAGGCGTTTCAACTGCTGGTGAGCTTTCCGACATTTCTAATGTTCCTAGATCAAGAAGTTATGATGTTCTTGAGAGTTTAGAGAAAAAAGGATTTATTATAATGAAGATTGGCAAGCCAATCAAATATATTGCTGTTCCACCTTCTGAGGTTCTTGAACGTGTCAAGAAAATGACAATAGACGATGCTGAAAAGCAAGTATCTGCTATTGAAGAAATAAAAGAGACGGACATGTTTGAACAATTAAATAATCTACACAACAACGGTATGGAACTTATTGACCCAGCTGATTTGAGTGGAAGCTTCAAATCTAGGAGTCACGTTTATTCCCAGATGGAAAGTATGATTAAATCCGCTGAAAAATCTGTCATCATAATGACAACTGAAGAAGGCCTCATCAGAAAAGCAAGGAATTTCAAAAGGCACTTCAAGAAAGCAAATGAAAGAGGAGTCAAAATAAGAATTATTGCTTCTTTAACAGAAAATAGCGAAGCTTCTATTTCTGAAATCTCAGATTTCGTTGAAATAAGACATGTAGACAAAATAAAAGCAAGAACTTGTATTGTTGATAATAAGGAAATAGCTTTCATGCTTTTGGACGATAAAGCTGTAGATGCTAACTTCGATGCTGGTATCTGGGTAAACACAGAGTTTTTCGCAAAAGCTTTAGTCAATATGTTCGAAGAGATTTGGAAGACAGCTAAAGTTGTCGTAAAAGCTTAATTTTTTATTCTTCTTTGTATATTTATTAAGTAATGAGAGAGAAGACTACAAATTTAACAAATTAAAAAAAGAAATTAAAAGAATTATTTCTTTACATTAACCCCAATTCTTTCCATCGCTCTCAAAACTTCGAGAGGTATTGCAAATATCACTGTATTGCTTTGATCACTTGAGAGATCATTGAGTGTCTGTAATGTTCTTAAGTGTAGTGCACCATCAGCTGAACCAAGAGTTTTTGCTGCCTTCGCCATGTCTGTTGCAGCTATGACTTCTCCTTGCGCCTTGATTATCACTGATCTTTTCTCTCTTTCAGCTTCTGCTTGCTTACCAATAACTCTTTTCATGTCTTGAGCTAGTGTAACATCTTTCAATTCAACTGCATCAACTTTAATACCCCATGGATCTGTTGCTTTGTCTATAATCTGCTGTATCTGTTCTGAGATTTTATCCCTGCTACTAAGAAGTTCATCTAATTCCACTTCCCCAACAATGTTTCTCATTGTTGTTTGGGCCATTTGTGAAACGGCATAATTGTAGTGTTCAACTTCTAATATAGCTTTTGAAGCATCACTTACTTTGTAATAAATAACTGCATTTATACCGACAGTTACGTTATCTTTTGTTATGCTTTCCTGTTCAGGAACATCTACCGCTTTAACTCTTAAATCAACTCTTCTCCATGATTGAATTATTGGAATAATCAACCTTAAACCAGGACTCATAATCCCTCTAAATTTACCAAGTGTAAATTTGACTCCTCTCTCATATTCGTTCACAACCTTTAGTCCAGAAAGAATGAACAGAATCGCCGCACCAATCAAATAATTATACCATACCATTATTATCCCCCCAAAATTTAATTATAAAAAAGAAAGCTTGTTAATAAATATTATGGTTATACCTTCAATAATTTCCCATCAGCATATATTTTTGGACATTTGAAAACATGATCGTAATGGATTGATGATTTTATGGGTCCACCAAACCAGTGATTGCTCCCATTAGCAATATGTGCTGTTCCTAAAGTTTTCTCGTCTATGATTGTAGGTCCTAGAATTCTTGCATTTGGATTCAAACCTATCCCAATTTCGGCTATTTTTCTTACATTTTCTTTTGTCTTCGCTTTTTTTTCAGCCCATTCAATGCTGTCTTCAAGCATTTTCGCTTCTTTTCCACCACTTATTTTTACAATTTTTCCTTCTTCTATTATCAACTCAACCTTAGTTCTCAACACAATAGTACCTTCATGCGTCCTTATTGAACCGTCAACAACAACCTTTCCATTGACATTTACAGTTCCCTCAGGATGAAAATATACTTCTCCTGCAGGTAAATTCCCTCCAGTTCCAAACTCATTGTATAAACCGGAGTTTAATACACACTTTACACCTTTTTTCTTAACAACGACATCCGTTCCTTCGTCGGTTGTTATTCTTACTTCTATCGCTTTGTCTAGTTGTTCCTTGACCCTCTCCCCTCTTTCCTTCATCATATTTGGATCGTATCTTAGTGAATGCACAATAGAAGGAAACAACTCAGTCTTCATAAAATTCAATCCAGATAATGAGATAAATTTATGCTTTTTCATCTGAGCATATTTTCTAAAACTTCTTCCTATTGATTTCAAAGAACCGATTTTTCCTGACATACACAACACAATTATACTTTCTTCAGGCATGAAGAACAATTTTTCTATTAATTTTTCGCTCGCTACATCCCCTCTAAATTTTGGATCTTGTATGATTATTTCAACATTTTTTTTCATGGATTTTGCTGCAAAAAAATAACAGGCAAGCATTAAAGCTGGAATTCTTCTTCCTTCACTTCCTAAATCTCCAATAATTAATATTTTCTCTCCATTAAGATTTAGATTTTTTTTATAGACATCTTCAAAAAAAAGACTAAATTTTATAGCTGTATCTAATAAAGCATTTTCTTTAAGCCATTGTACGAATTCTTTCTCTTCCATTTAATATACTATTTTGTATATTAATATAGTAAGTTGTATTTAAATCTTTTCATAATTGCAACCGTAATCTTTATAAACCCCACCCTAATCCCAGAATATGGGTTTAGAGTAAAAATTAGCTTCAATTACGATGGTGATTGAATGGAAAATGATACAAATGTTCTCATAGCAAAAATCGCTGATGAGCTTAAAAAGAAAGGCGTGAGAGCGCCTGAGTGGGCACAATTCGTTAAGACGGGAGTCCATAAGGAAAGACCTCCTTCAGATAAAAACTGGTGGCATCTTAGAGTTGCAGCTATATTAAGATCTGTTGCAGTACTAGGTCCTGTTGGTGTTTCCAAATTAAGAACAAAATATGGTGGAAAGCAGAGACGTGGTCATAAACCTTCAAGATTTATGAAAGGATCTGGAAGCATAGTTAGGAAGTCATTACAACAACTTGAAGATCTCAATTTTATAAAGCAGGTTTCTATTGGTGTTCATAAAGGAAGAATTATAACAAAAGACGGCAAAGAATTCCTAAATTCTATTACAGGTGAAACTCAAAAAGTTAAACCTAAAAAGGAAACCAAGCCAAAAAAGGAGAAAACTCCTAAAGCAGAAGTGAAGGAAGAACCTAAAGTTGAAGAAGAAACTCCTAAAGAAGAACCAAAACCTGAAGAAAAGGTTGAAGAAGTGAAGGAAGAAGTTAAAGTTGAAGAAGAAACTCCTAAAGAAGAACCAAAACCTGAAGAAAAGGTTGAAGAAGTGAAGGAAGAACCTAAAGTTGAAGAAAAGGTTGAAGAAGTGAAGGAAGAAGTTAAAGTTGAAGAAGAAACTCCTAAAGAAGAACCAAAACCTGAAGAAAAGGTTGAAGAAGTGAAGGAAGAAGTTAAAGAGGAGAAAACTCCTGAAAAAGAAACGCCTGAAAATACAGACGGCAAGAAGGAGGAATGAATACAATGGCAAGATTCCTACACTTAAGCAGAAAACTTAGACTCATTAAGAAGAACAAACAAACAAGATGGGCTCCATTCTGGACTGTTCCAAAAATGTATGGACTGGGCAGAAAAGTACATCCTGGAAGACATACTTTCATAAAGAGGCATTGGAGAAGAGGTAAGACTAAAGCATAGGTAACAAAATGTCAGAAGAAAAAACTTACAGCATCCCTCTTAGGAAGGAATTTCAAAAAGCTCCGAAATACAAAAGAGCAAAGAAAGCTATCACTGCTCTGAAAGATTTCTTGAAAAGGCATCTAAAAAGTGATGACATCAAAATTGGAAAGCATCTCAATGAAAAAATCTGGAAAGATGGTATAAAAAATCCACCTCACCATGTTAAAGTAACTGCGAAAAAAGATGAGAATGTTATCCATGCAGAACTAACAGGTTATTCTTTTGAAGATGAAAAAGACTCTAAAAAGGAAAAGAAAGTAATTAAAAAAGAAAAAAAACCAGTTGAAGAGAAGAAGGAAGAACCAAAACCTGTAGTAAAAGAGCCTGAGAAAAAAGAAGAAACAACAGATTCTAAAACAGAATCTTAATTTTTTTATTCAAAAAGTTTATATATTCCCTTTCTATTTAAATCACCATGGATGAGTTCGAAGAACTTGAGAAGGATTCTGAAGAAGACCTTGAGTATGTGGAAATACTACCAGAAGAAACTCCTGACAAAGAACTGGACATTGAAGATGAAGTTGATAATGAATTAGAAAAAAAGATGACTGAAATAGAGCAAAATCTTGATAAAGAATCAAAAGATATAGAAAGCCTTATCCCCAAAGCTGGAACGGAAGATGAAGAAATTGACAAGATTGAATGATTTTTTTCAAAAGATTTATAAATTCCATATGCCTAAAGTTTACCTATGGGTGGCAAAGATACTTCTCAGGAAGGAGACGGATATGAAGATCTCACAAAAAATGGTTTTATAAAAGTAGAAGAAACACCATTCATGAACATAAAATTCTATGACGTTGATGAATCACTTGAGATAAAAGGAATAACCAAATGCCTAAAAGAAGGAAACAACATAATTTTTATTGATCTAAAAAAGATTATTGAGGATCCTGGAACATTAAGAATATTCATAAATAAAATACGAAGGATTTCTGATGATTATTCTATTACAATGAAACTTTATGGCAAAAGTTGGTTATTGATACTTCCCGAAAGTGTTGTTTTCCACGTCGGTGATGAGTGATGGGTCTTTTTTCACAGCAAAATGTAGATAACAACGAAGAGGCATCATTAAACGAGATTAAAGATGTGAAGGTTAATTTCGAAAAACGTATAATCCATATCGAAAAATCTGAGATAGATATTCAAAAAAAAATAAACGAGAGAAATACAAATTTGGAACACATCCATGACTCACTCTTGGATTCAGTTGATTCAGCCAAAAAAAATCTAGATGAAATAAAAAACAATCTTTCAAAGGTTGAATCTGCAACATCTGCAACAATCCAAAAAATAAGACATCTCGCACATGAAACAGAATTTAAAAACTTAAAAGATGCCGTTAAAGAGATGAATCTCGACAACCTTGTAAATGAAAAAGAACTTAAACTTATCGTCGAACAAAAGATGAATCAATAGCTTTATAAACCAAAAAGGAAGACTTAGTCAAGATGGGGAAAAAATGTATAATTTGTGGAAGTGATGCAACATATTGCATTAAAGGAAGCAGTGAGTTCTATTGTCAAGGATGTGCCACAGAGAACTTCTCCGACATCGAACTTCTCCAGACAATAGAAGAGCAGGCAAAAGTGATAAAAGAAATAATGAAAGAAAAGAGACTTGAACCTGAAGAATGAAGGTGTTATTATGAAAATAGATTTTTTAAATGATGTAAAAGATGTAGTTATGAAAGATAAGGAAACTTTTTCAATAATAAAAGGAAAAGAAGATGTCAAAGAACATCTAAAATCCACATTGCTTTTGGGAAGGCATGTAATATTAGTCGGACCGCCAGGAGTAGGAAAAACTACTCTCGCAAAAAGCGCCGCAAATCTTCTCCCAAGTATTAAAGTCAATAATTGTGGATTTAATTGTCCTCCGAATGAACCTTCTTGCCCATTATGCAAAAATAAAAAACAGGAAATAAAAGAAATTCCCGAAAGATTCGTTAGAATACAGGGAAGTCCTGACTTAACAGTCGAAGATTTGATTGGTGACATAGACCCTATAAAAGCTCTAAAATACGGCCCTTTAAGTTTGGAAGCATTTACTCCGGGAAAGATTTTCAAAGCCAACCAAGGAATATTATTCTTTGATGAAGTCAACAGGTGCCCTGAACGGTTACAAAATTCTCTTCTTCAAGTACTCGAAGAGGGAAGAGCTACTATAAGCAATTATTCTTTTGAATTTCCAGCAAATTTTATATTAATAGCAACGATGAACCCAGAAGATTCTTCAACTGAAAGGTTATCCGATGTCTTTTTAGACAGATTCGATGTTATATACATGGGTTATCCTGAAACTCCGGAAATAGAAGAAGAAATTGTAAAAATGAATGAGAATGAAATAGGGGTTGAGTTTCCAGATAGTTTGTTGTCGTTTACCGTTTCCTTTATTCATCATTTAAGAAAAAACAAAGACCTTGAGAAAAAACCAAGCGTCAGAGCAACGATAGGTATTGTGGAAAGAGCAAAGGCATATGCCTTATTAAGAGAAAGGAAAAAAGTTACATTCAATGACATAAAAGACACCCTTATATCTGTGCTCAGTCATAGAATAAGACTAAAGCCCAGCCTTAAATATCTCAAAAGTACAACAGAATTCCTGGAAGAAAATCTTAATTCATTTACTGAAAAGAATCCCGACATATTAGATTCAAAAGAGAGTGATTTACCCTGATGACAATATAGAATTAAACACTCTTGAAGAGATAGAGGAGAAAAAAGGGAAATTAGGAACAAGTGAAGTTGACGATAAGCTTATGCGTTCTGTTTTGTCCAATGACAGAAAAAAAATAGATGACGGGAAATTAATATCTGAAGCAATAAACTACAATGTAGGTTCTTTCACACCGGATATGATGTTTAAAAATTTAGTTGACAATTTTAAACTTTCTAGCAAATTGTACGGTGAAAGATTAATCAGACAAGTAACAGGTTATGACGCTGATTATGTAGAAAGAAATAGAAAAATACCTGAATTCAAAGACGAGTTAAAAAAGAACATAAGCTCAAGAATAAAACAACTAAAAAAAGAAAAACTAATTGATAAAGAAGGAATAATAACAAAAAAAGGTTTAGAACTTTCTTCTGTTATCATGTACCTCGAAGAGATTGAAAATCTGAAAAGTCACGGTTTTTTGGGGGAAAAGGTCAACAAGAAAAACTTCACATATGGTGAAAGAGACGACATAAAAAAATACAAGAAAGGAACTCGGTACAAAGATATTGATGTAAGGGCTTCGATAAAACTCGCTATAAAAAGAAATCATGATACTATTTATTTTGAAGACCTGAAAGCAGTAGACAGAAAAGCAAAAGGCAATATTGAAATTGTGTATGCAATTGATGCTTCGGCAAGCATGAAAGGCAAGAAAATAGAAATGGCAAAGAAAGCAGGAATTGCTCTTGCATTTAAAGCGATAGAAGAAAAAAATAAAGTTGGCTTAATAATCTTCGGAGACGATGTTAAAGAAGAAGTCTCTCCAACAAACGATTTTGGTTATTTACTGCAAAAAATAAATGCAGTGAAAGCAACGAATCAAACAAATATATCCAAAACAATAAACAAGGCATATGAATTATTCAATAAAAACGATACAACAAAACATCTCATTATAATCACTGATGCTATGCCTACTGAAGGAGAAGACCCCAATAAAGAAACTTTAGATTCATGTTCAAATGCCTCAGCAGCCAATATAACAATCTCAATTATAGGTATCAGTTTAAACAAAGCCGGTAAAAAACTCGCAGGTGAAATGACAGAAATAGGGAATGGAAGATTGCATATAGCAGAAGATATAAATAATCTTGATATACTTGTATTGAGAGATTATTTCGAAGAGGTATAAACATGAAAATATTGGTTTTCACAGACACACATGGAAGTGAAAAGGCTCTAAAGAGTGTAATAAAAAAAGCAAAAAAAGAAAAGCCTGACATTTTGATATGTTTGGGAGATTTTACAATATTTGGCCAGTATCAAAAAAGCATATTGAAACAAATAGATAAGATGAAAATAAAAACTCTTCTTATCCATGGCAATCATGAGGTTGTGTCAGAAATAAAGAGTGATATTAAAAATATGAAAAATATCCAATTTCTTCATAAAAAAGCTTATAGGCAGGATGATGTATTATTTTTAGGTTTTGGGGGTGGAGGATTTTCTCTTGTAGAACCAAAATTCAAAGAACTAATTGATGTATATAAAAAAATTAGAAAAAAAGGAGAGAAAACAATATTATTAACCCATGGACCACCTTTTGGAACTGAATTAGATATGATTTGGGACCAGCCCTGTGGGTGCAAGACTTACACTAATTTCATAAGGAAGTATAAACCACTTTATGCTTTATCAGGCCATCTTCACGAAAGTAATGAGAAAAAACAAATCTATCACAAAACAATTCTTATCAACCCCGGACCAAAAGGAAAAATGATTTCCGTGTAATTCATTTCTAGTAGGGTGTGACAAAGGTTTATATACATGTTGGCTGGATATAACATCCAGATGATAAACACAAAATTAAAAAGCACTCTTGAAAAAATGTTGGCGTCGATAGATGATTCTTTAGTTGAAAAAAATATGGTTCTAAAATTTAATACGAATATTCCTAAAAAAGAAAGCCTTCCTGAAAAAATTAAAGTAATGATAAAAGAAGAAGATAAAGTAAAAAAGAAAAGAGTAACTGAATTAATAGACAACATCCAGAAAATATCTCTCAAAAAAAGTAAAGCGATTATTTCTGCTTATTTAAATATTAACAAGGAAAATACGTATATGTTTAGTGTGTTGGGTGTTAGAGGGCAAACATACCATGTAAAAATCGGTACAAAAAATTACATATACAAAGGTGTTGGATATGGTGATGTGTTTATTCCAAAACAACAAACTTTCTACGTTTCCGATACTGGCGAAATAAACGAATTAACAGGCAAACCTTACAACAACGAAACAATAAGTTTCAACGATTTAAGAGAAATACAAAGAACGTCTAAAATGAACCTTGGCGGAAGTAACAATTACATGGATCCTGAAATCAAAGAAAGATTTGATATATGGAAACTTTTTATGTATAATCAAATGATGTCTATGCTCATGTGGGATAACATAGGTTCAGGTTAGCTTAATTTTTCCATCTGCAAATAAATGCGAAAGATAAGATATTAAACCAAATACGAAATATTCTATTCCTATAAAAATCAAAGGTATTGAAAATATAAGCGCACCCAAAACTGTGTGCGTTATCCCCCTATGCTTTACTAATACAAAAAACAATAGTATAACAGCGACTATAATCGACATTTTATAAAAAGACAATAAAATTCCGAATAAGATTACTATTAAAGAAATTGTTAAGTATATTTTGCCTATTTTACTTTTCATTGTATCTATATCAGGCATTAATCCATAAAGAAACGATATTAAAAATAAAGCGATAAATTCAAAGCTTGTAAATTCAAAATAATCTACAATCGCATTTACAAAAATAAGCAATAAAAAAACAGAAACAGAAATAAAACTATGCCACTTGTAACCCATTGCATTCTTCATTTATTTTTTCTCTTCTTTTTTGGTTCTGTGCCCAATATCTCCTGTACTATCTTGTCACCTTCAAACGTTGAATCAGAATCGACATGATGGTCATCCATATTGACCGTATTGTCATATTTGAAACCGCTTATTTCTTCTTCCATCCCTTCTATATCTTCATCGTCTATGTCTGCTTCAAAGGGTTTTTTATCAAGAGATAACTCTATTGCTTTTTTGTTGCATAAAGATAAAAATTCTCTTGGATTGTTTCCTATTTTTTTCGCCAATGCCTTTAATTGAGCATTCGAAAAAGGCTTTATATCAATTCCCCCAAAATTTTCTATCCTTTTCTCAATCATTTCTCTTAATTCTTCATAATCCGGTTCTTTTAATCTTATTCCAAGATCATCGCTTCCAAACTTTGAAAGATCCACGCTTTTCTCACTTGAAGGATTAATGCTAGCAAAAACTTTTATATTTTTCATGCTTTCAAAAAGATTCACTAAGAGATCGAAATGCTCTTTTGAAAGTTCTTCTGTATCATCAACAAGAAACACTATATTCTTCGACGGCATTTTCTCTTTTATGAGATTAAAAACATTCCCTGTTGTATAAGAAAAATTCTTGAAAAATATTTCCTTTAGTGCAGGCGTAAACGGCTTTACCATCTTTTTCAGGAAAGCATCATATTTGAGCTCTTTTGCAGGAAGGTAACAAACAACATATTGTTTCTGAAAATTAACAAGTTCATATCCCAGCCATTGAAGTAAAATCGTCTTTCCTGTACCTATATCTCCCCTAATCAGGCCGAATCTATTATCATGTATCAAAAAAAGATTCAGATTTTTTCTTTCCTCATTCTTGCCAGCAATAAAATCCTGTACAGGCATCAATATCTCATCTTTGAAAGGGTTTCCACTCCAACCAACACTTTTTTCCCAATCTAAGACAAAACCTTTCTTTTTCGGCTTTTTTGGGTCCAATTTAACATTGAAAAGAGTTTTATCATCACGGTCATCCTTAATCCAATCGAATTTGAGTCCCATATACCCTCAGAGCAATTCTTTCTTTATTAAGTTTTCTTTTTTTATAAATTAGTTAAATATTTATACTAATTCATTCCACAATAGCAAATAAGATGGTCGCAACGATAAGAATCAGCCAAAAACACGTTGAACGATTTGCATTTGTTGTAGTCGTTTTTGTGCTTTTAGTGTTATTAGTAAATGAAAAATATAGCTCA
>Ga0075122_10002873_pt1 | contig 11136 bp, 13 predicted proteins | sample AntAceMetag02UKB_FD_69790 | JGI IMG/M metagenome (GOLD analysis project Ga0075122, IMG submission 69790) | Saline lake microbial communities from Ace Lake, Antarctica - Antarctic Ace Lake Metagenome 02UKB | ecosystem: Environmental > Aquatic > Non-marine Saline and Alkaline > Saline | place...
TGGAATATATCAACTACACGTACATAATGGTCTATCTTTCGCAGGGAAATATTATCTTCTAGGAGATCTTCTTCATGGGATATATTACTATGATACTCTCGTAGGAACAGAGATAAAGATAGGGGATGTAACCTTTCAAGCTAAATGGGTAGAAGAAATGAATATATTAGAAGACAGTACAATATCTAATGCAGACTTAGTTATTTCTACATGTTTAGCAAGAGGAGATAGCGATAGGAGATTAGTCTCTGGTTGGATAGTAATAGAATAAAAAAGAGGCCTCTTTCGAAGCCTCTTATAATTCAGTTTCTAGATATAATCTTAGAATCTTTCTTTTTGAGGTCTGGCCTCGTTAACGGTGATTGCTCTTCCGTCAAGTTCGGTTCCATTCATTTCCTCAACAGCTTTAACTGCGTCTTCTGCAGTTGCCATTGTGACGAATCCAAAGCCTTTAGATCTACCACTGACTCTGTCAGTTATGATCTTTGCTTCTTCAACTTCACCAACCTTAGCAAAAGCTTCTTTGAGCTCTTCTTCGGTTAGGTTCCATGAAATGCCTCCTACGAATAATTTCTTGTTATCCATTAGGTATACATAAAAAATAAAATAAACGTAAATATACCGAGGGGAAAAATTCTATGATTAGACACACCTGTTAATTTACAGAGAACATTCTACATGAATTATTAACAAAAGGGAAGGGGTAACAAATTGTAGTATACTAGGATGTTATGAAGAATGATATACAACCGAGGGTTTGGTTAGAGGTTGATTTAAGTGCTATCCAAGAAAATTTTCATACGATTAAGGAAAAAGTAAGAAATGTGAAGGTAATGGCTGTTTTAAAAGCTAACGCATATGGATTAGGGGTAAAAGAAATAGCTCAAGCTTTAGAGGAAGTTGGAGTTTCAAGATTTGGTGTAGCAGAATTAAAGGAGGCACTAGCTATTAGAGAATTCTCAAATCTTCCGATACAGATATTAGGAGGGATATTGGATTCTGAGATTAAGTTAGCTATTGAGAACGATATTATTTGTCCAATTGGGAGTGTAGATAGAGCCAAGAAGATTTCTCAAGTAGCAGAGAAGTTGGAGAAGGAAGCAATAGGGCATATATTAATAGATACAGGAATGGGTAGACTGGGATTGGTATATGATGAGAAAAGAGTAATTAAGGAAATAGAGGAAATTTTAAATATTTCAAATTTGAGGGTAGAGGGTATATATACTCACTACTCTATTGCTAATGTTCCTTCAAATACTCATACAAATAATCAATTAAAGAGATTCAATAGTATATTAAAAGAATTTCCTGATACCTTTAAGATTATTCATAGTGCGAATTCAGATGCTATTAATAATTTTCCTAATACATATTTTAATATGGTTAGAACAGGAATAAATTTGTATGGAGTTTTTGATTTGAAAGGAAGAAGAATATATTCTTTAAAACCAACAATATCTTTTAAGTCTAAGATTATTGATATTAGAAAATTAAAGAAAGACTCCCCTATTGGTTATGGTTGTGAATATATTTTGAAGGAGGATACACTTGTTGCAACTATTTGTGTGGGATATGCAGATGGTGTTCCATTAGCAATGAGTAATAAGGGAGAGGTATTGATAGATGGAAAGAGGTTTCCAATGATAGGGAGAGTATCAATGGATTATATTACTGTTGATTTGGGAATAGATACAAGTATTAAGATAGGGGAAGATGTTGTACTGATTGGTAAGTCTGGAAGATATGAAATAACGGTTGAGGATATAGCAAGGGTTAAGAATACACATCCCTATGACATTATTTGTTCTATAAGTAATAGAGTTAAGAGGATATATATTTAAATTGCTTCTTGACATTTAGCTATTAATATATAAAGATTAAATATCTAAAATATAATACTGCTCATATGAAGAAAAGGTCTCTTTTAGTTTTTGGAATATCTCTTACGGCATTCCTACTATTTCTTTTTCCAAGTTACTCCTATGCAGATGACCTATATCTTCCTGGTGCAAGTCAGTTAGAGGGTACTGGTTGTTTGACTGCATATTCTGGATTTACTCATAATCAAATATTTACTCCTACATATAATATCTTAACAAAAGTTGGAGTTAAGATGAGAAATATGAATGGAGGTAGTGTTACATTAACAGTTAAAAATGCAATTACTACTCAAATAGTTTTTACTAAGACACAAAGAATGGGACTAGGAGAGGGTTGGATATATTTTGATCTTGTAGATGATGCTTTAGGCTATGTTGTTACTCCTGAACAGTATCATTCTATTTGGATTAGTACATCCTACTATCCTACTGATGCTCCATGTTGGATATATACAAGTACTGATTTGTATGAAGATGGTATGAGAAGACAAGGGATAACTCAAAAGGATGGAGACTTTACTTTTGCTACATATGGTTTTGATATTGATATGGGACGTGAGAATCCTGAAGAAGAGGAGGAGGAGGGAGAGACGGTAATGGTAGTGGAAGAGGAAGGTGGTGAAGATACTGGTAATGATACTGAGAGTGATACAGATACTGGTAGTGATGCTGAAGAAACAAATGATGATTTTACAGAGAGTCCAGATGAATCTCAGGATGTAGAAGATGTTGTTGTTGAAGAGAGTGATGATGTTGAATCTCCAGTATTAGATTCTGTAATAAAGAATAAAGAGGTTTTAGAGGTTGATGATGCAGAGGATATAGTAGAAGCATTAGGTGAGGATGAGATAAAGATTACAGGTACTGCTACAGAGGGTGATGAAGTAGCTGTGATTATTGGAGATAAGGCATATACTGCTACTGCAGATGAAGATGGTAATTGGTATGTTTTGTTTAGTGCTTCTGATTTTGAAGATGGTGAATATACTGTAGAGGCTCAGGCTAAGAATGATGATGGAGAAGGTAGTGAAAAGGTCTCGATGTTTATACTTTCTAAATCTACTACTGCTCAGCTATCTGATACAGTTGTAGAAGAAGAAACAGAGAATACTTCATTGTGGTATAGACTTTATACAGGGGATCTTAGATATGTAACTTTGATTCTTCTCCTTCTACTTGTATGTGGTTTGTTCTGGTTATTGATCATTATTAGAAGAAAGAAAGAAGAAAAAGAAGAGGTGAAGGTAGTAAAAGAGAGGGAAAAGGGACATAAAGAACTTAAAAAAGAAGAAAAGGCTAAGATATAGCCTTTTTTATGTAAAAAGGGTATGATTGCTTAGTATACCTAAAGTATTAGGAGTCTTCTTATGGCTGTAGAAGCAGAGAATCCAATACTGCCTCCAATTTCAAAGGGCTTAGGAGGTTTGATTCCTTCTCCAAATAATGAAACTGAGAATATTTGTGTTACTGTTGGTTCAACAGTAACTTTCCAGGAAGAGGGACGTGATAAGGAACAGGTAAAAATAGTATCACCTACATATAAAAAGGATAATCCTGATGAGCCTGTTGTTTCAGAAGGAGCTCCTTTAGCAGATGCGTTAATGTTTGAAAAGGTTGGTAGAGAAGTAGAAGTGAAATGTAAGGAACCATATACAGTTACAATATTGAATATATTAGCACCAGATGGATTCGATTATTAAACAGGTCTAAGAGTTCCTGCAAATATCTGCCAAGCTAATGCTGATTTAGCTAATAGACTAAGTAATATATATACCTTTTCTCCCCATATATAGTCTTTCCATTTTCCAATCTTTCCATATTGTAGGATCATATTTCCTGCAAATGTATTAAAGAAAAGAAATATACTAAAGAATATCCAATATACAAATGTAGGAGCTTTGTTATCCCCATCTCCACTATTAAATAGATAGAGAGCAATAATAATCCAAGGTAATATACCTGCAATACTTCCAAAGATAAAAGATAACCAATTAGTTTTCTTCGTTGTTTGATTATGTACTTCCATAACTAAACCAAAAAGTATCATCATTGCATTCAAACCAAAAGCAAGTATTAAGGTAGATAAATCATATACACCTACTAACATAGAAATGATTACAATCATTAAAGAAGAACTAAAGGTATATTCTATCCATCTAGCATAGTTAATACCTTTCTTTAAATTATTTGTATACCACTCATATACTCCTGGTAGCGAAATTGTGAAATGAGCTAAAGACGAGAGAAATAGAAATATTGCTAGAACATACCCTACCCTAAGGTCAAATATATGCTCTAATACTGGTTGTAAAGATGTTGTAGCTATATCAAATTGAAGATAGCTAGTATTAATAGGTAATGTGAAATCATTACTTAATAAAAGCATTAATACTCCTTGTACTAAATGAAAGAAACCCATTACTATATTGTATAGCCTGAGTTTTTGTAAACTTATCATAGAAATATAGTTAGGTATATTAAATATATTATAAGGATATCATAGAATATATATTTCACGAAATAATTATTTTATCTTCTTTAAAAAATCCTCTGTATTAAATACTTTTATCCCATTCTGAGTTAATAGTTCTGTTAATACTCCTTTCCCTGGAATTAATTCTCCATCAAATTTACCACTATAAACAATATTAACTCCACAAGAAGGACTCCTTTCTTCAAAAACTGCTTCTTTTATATTAAATTCTTTACAAAAGTTTAGAATAATATTTGCACCTTTTAGAAAAGGTTTAGTAATATTCTTTCCACTTTCTGTAATAACTTTTGCATTACCATCAATTACATCTTTTGCTGTTTTACCAGGCTCTATCTCTGCTGGTTCTCTTGGGGTACATAATCCTCCTAATTGTTCTGAACATAGTGGTACAAAGCTAATATCTTTTTCCTTTAATTTCTTTATTAGATCTTCTTTAACCATAGCAAGTCCTTCATATCTAGTAGGCAGATTTAGAAGACAAGCACTTATTAGTACTTTCATGTCTATATTCTTTATTAACTATTTTGTATTAAAACACCTATCACCACAATCACCAGGACCATTGATGATATAGTACTTCTCATTCATCTTCTCTTCTAGAAAAGCTGTATATATATGTATCTCCGGATATTCTTTATGAATAGCCTCTATTCCTTCCCTTGTAGCATTTAGGCTACAAATTATTGTTTTAGAAGTATCTAAATATTCTTTCATTACCGAGATTGATGCTAGGAGAGATGATCCAGTAGCTAAGGCGGGATCGGTAATTATTACAAACTTATCTTTTAGGTCCTCTATTCCCCTACTATAGTTGCTTTCAGCTGTTATCTTCTTGCCTTCGTATTTTCTCCAAGCACTTACGAAGGCAATAGTAGCATCTGGAAAAGCTTTTCCCATTCCTAATGCCATACAAGTTCCTGCTCTTAAGATATTTACAATCCCTACTCTCTTGTCATCGATAACCTTACTAGTTAGTTTCCCTAATGGTGTAGTAATTGTTTTCTTTTTAGTAGGTAATATATTTAGATTTGCTAATTCTATACCTGAGTACAGACCTAAGAGTTCTGTATACTCTCTATAGCGATGACAATTAGTATCTATATTATGCAATTGCAGAGCAATCTCTTGTAGGACAGGGTTTTTAAGAATGATTAAGTTTTTCATATATTTATAGTTATTTTATTTAATTAAACCTCTAAATTCCTTTTATTGCATTTAGAGCTACTTAGTAGCTTCTTCCCATATATCTAAGGTATATATCTCAGAAGTAGTAATATCTGATACCTCATCTATATACTCTGTAGCTATATCAACTGTTTGTTGTAGTTTATCCTTGTTGATAAAGAAGAGTCCTTCGGTAGTACCATCATCAGCAATATAGAGTTTGGCAGTCTCTTGTGCCATTCTAACTTGATGTGCTTTAGCTGTTACATCATTCTCTGCGAAATCTATCTTCATGATATCTACAGCCTCTTCAGGATTCTCTACTGCATACTCCCAACCTTTAATAGTTGCTTTCATAAATCTTACAAGAAGATCCTTGTTTGATTCTAAATATTCTGCTTGTACAAAGAGAGCATCTTGAAGCATTCCTGCACCCTCTTCTTCCATATCAAATACTACGAAGTCATCTTCTGAATATCCTTCCTCTATTGGTAGCCAATATTCATTGTAGATCATCGCAGAAGCTAGATCTATTTCTCCATTTAGTAATTGATTCATATCAAAACCTTGATTAACAAGTGTTACATCCCTGTCTTTATCAAAACCTTGTTTTTCTATGAATGCATAGGGTTCTAACTCATTTCCTCCAGGCCATGTCCCTATCTTCTTTCCTTCGATATCTGCTGGCTTTTCAATACCACTCTCTTTGAGTGCCATTAATCTCATCGCTGACTTTTGTACACCTTGTCCAATATTAACTAAGTCTTCTCCTTTGGATATTGCTGGGAGAACATTACCTGTCCAAGCTACAGCTACATCTGCTTCTCCTGCGATTAATACATCAACAGGGTTAATGCCTACTCCACCAGGGAGTATAGTTAGATCGATACTCTCTTCTTCATAGTAGCCTTGTTCTTTAGCTACTAGAAAACCCATGAATTGTGCTTGCTCAATCCATTTAAGTTGAAGAGTCATTTGATCATTTTGATCAGTACTCTCTTCTGTTGGGTTGATTACTTTGGTATATGCAAAGTAACCGAGAATGACTAATACTACTATGCCTAAAAGCATAGGTATTAGTGAAGGTGAACTTTTTTGTTCTTCTTCCATGTTATATATATGTAAAAAATTAAATATATTAAATAAGGAACCAAATTAAGTGTGTTTCCACCCGATGAATCTTTTTTGGAAGAGCTCTAAAGTAAAGTAAAATATACTTCCGAACAAGGTAACATAAAGGATACTTGCCCATACTAGTTCTAGGTTGTAGAGTCCTTTCTTGGTTAATATGAATATCCCTATCCCCCCATATCCTCCAAAGAATTCAGAAGATATTGCAGTAAAGATTGCAGTTATTACTCCTACCTTTAATGTATTCATTACCGAAGGTAGGGACTTAGGAAGTACTATCTTTTTGAAGAGATCTTTTTTACTGGAAGAATATGAATTCATTAGGTCTAAATGATTTTCTTGGATATTCGTAAATTCCTGGAGTGTAATTATGAACATAGGAAAGAAGGATATTATTGAGATGATTAGAATCTTTGAATCTCTGCCTAATCCCATTATCCCTCCTATTATTGCAGAGAGAGCTATCAATGGTATTGCATTTAGAATGACACTGCTATTTACAAATATCTTAGATATATTCTTTCTTTTGTAAAGTAGTATTGCAGAGAGAAAACCGATTATATTTCCTAAGAACCACCCTGGTATTATCTCCGTTATTGTATAGATTAACTCCCTCCCTATTATGTCGTAATCCGTAATGGAGGCTTTTAGTATTTGAGATGGTTTGATAATGATGGTTTCTGATACAGGGAAGAGAGTTAGTAGTAATTCCCAAAGAAGGAAAAAGGTACTTAAACTAATCATTGATATTAGTAAAGTATTCTTTTTCTTGTTATTACTTAGTAGCTTCATTTAGTGTGTTTCTTGTTTCCGTTATATATTTAAAATACTTAGGAGTATCTACTACCTTTTTTCTTGGATATGGTAGATCAATATTAATTATCTTATGTACAGTAGATGGTTTCTTAGTAAGTACTATGATCTTTTGAGAAAGAAATACCGCTTCTTCAATGCTATGTGTAATGAAGAGTATTGTCTTATTTGTTTTCTTCCAAATGTCTAGTATCTCTATATCCATCTTTCTCCTATTGATTTCATCCAATGCTCCAAAGGGTTCATCCATTAGCAGAAGCTCTGGATCATATGCTAATGCTCTTCCAATGGAAACTTTTTGTTGCATACCTCCTGAGAGTTTTGTAGGTCTATATTCTGCATATTCGGTTAGGTCGAGAAGTTTTAAAAGTTTCTTAACTATTTCCCTCCTTTTCTCCTTCTTATATCCTATTATCTCTAAGGGTAGTTCTATATTACTTTCAACTGTCCTCCATTCTAGTAATGTAGGTTTTTGCAATATTAATCCTATCTCCCTATTTCGACATGCTGTTTCTGGTTTCATTCCCCCTATTCTTATCTCCCCTTCTATCTCACATGTGTCTTTAGTTGGTAATCCACTTATCAGTCTAAAGAGTGTAGATTTACCACATCCAGATGGTCCTATTATTGACACAAATTGTTTTTCTTTTACAGAGAAGTTTATATTTTGTAATACTTTTAGATGTTTACAATTATCAGTAAAGGTAGCTGTTAGATTTTTTGCAATTAAGGTTTTAGATTGTATATTGTCCATATCGATATGTTTGATTTATATATTTTTCTAAGTAAGAAATAGTTTTGAAAAAGAGTAAAGATATTAATGAAATTATCATTACACTTACCCATACCCTTGGTATCATTTGATTGTTAAATGAATTGTATATATCTTTGCCTATTCCCCCTATCACAGATAATGGTAACTCTGTAATTATGGTTGCTACTATACTTGCAGTACAAACAATTTTCATAACAGAGAGAAGAGAAGGGATTATGGATGGTAGTATTAATTTCTTAAAGGTTTCTATCTTTGTAGATCCATATGTATACAACAAATTATTGTAGTCCTCAGGTATATTAATTATCGTATTTCTTACAGTTATTGTAATTGGAAATATTGTAAAGAGAACAACTATTAATATCTTAGTTGTATATCCATATCCCAACATTGTAGCTATTACTGGGGCAAAGGCAGGTACTGGTATTAATTGTAAGAGGAAGAGAAATGGGAAGAAGATTGTATAGGTTAGTTTGTTTTTAGAAAGTAGTATTCCTAATGTAGATCCAATTAAGAGGGCTAATGTGAATCCTATAAATGCATCTGAGAAGCTTTTAAGTGACTTATCTAATACAGTTTTGTACCTTAAGGAGTGTTTCATTAGGAATTCTTTTTTAAAGAATTCTAAGAGGTCTGTAGGTTTAGGTAGTATTCTTTTAGGTATTTGATATTTATTAATTAGGTATTCCCAGATTAGAAGTATTAGAGATATTACTAATATGGTTAGTAGTGTTTTTCTAATTTGGACCAAAAAAAAAGACCAACGTGGTCTTTTCATACTTGCTTTTCTTTTCTTCTCTTTGTGTTTTTTCAGGTATCTCATCCTGAAAACTAAATATATATTATTTTTATAGGGGTTGTCAAGTAAAAAATTGAAAAAGGGGTCCTGATAGCTTAGAATACATTGTGTATAATTATGTAAAATTATTTAGGTATTAATTCTATGGTAAAAGAAGAAAAGAAATCAAAAGTAATATTAGGCGGTATGGATATGACTAAAAGAGGAAGAAACTTAGTATGGCCTATATTCTTAATATTTGTAGGAGTTATGCTTCTTTTAAATTCCCTTTCCATTATTGAATGGAGTCTATGGCTATATCTCTTAAGATTTTGGCCAATATTTCTTGTATTAGGAGGTTTAAGATTAATCTTTGGTCATTCTAAGGTTGGAGAGATCATATTAGCTTTTATAGCGATTTGTCTTTTTAGTGGTATTGTATTTGTTTCATATATATCTAATACAGAGGATGAAAAAGTTTGGTTCTTCCCTACTTCTATAGTTAAGAGTGTAAGACTTAATTTTAGTGAGATGTTTGAATATGGAGGAGAAGCTATTGAAAAAGATATGAGTGTTACCTCAGATGATTATGAGAATGTAGATGAAATAGATCTTTCAATTGATGTTGTGGCTTCTACATTTACGATAGTGGATGATGATTCTGGAGAGTATTTAGAGCTTCAGAGTAAGCATTACGAGAATTTAGGAGTTCCTAAGTTAGAAACAGAATTAAAAGATGGTGTTTTAGATATTGCTTTTACATCTGAGTATCCAAATGGGAGTCTTAATTGGAGGAATACTTCTCCTGAGTATGATTTTACTTTAAGTGATACAGAATCTATATATTCTTTAGATATTGATTTAGGTGCTGGAGAAGGGACCATAGATTTAGATAATCTAAAGATGGATTCGATAGAGGGGAATATAGGGGCTGGTAAGTTAGATGTTACATTAGGAGAATCTTCTATTCCTTCTGAATCTATTAGTTTTGATATTGGTGCTGGGGAAGCTACATTGAATATTCCTTCGGATATTAGTTTTTCTTTAACGTATTCCATTGGAGTTGGAGAGATATCGTTGAATAGTGATGCGATTGTTTCATTCATTGGTGATGGTGTTTACAAGTCTTCGAATTTTGGAGATGTAGATACTAATTTAGATATTGAGGTTAATGTTGGTGTTGGTGCTTTTAATATTGTAAATAATTAATTTCTAAATACTTATTAATATGGAAGAGAAGAATAGATTAGTTTTTGGTGTTTTATTAATAGCTTTTGGTCTAATATTTCTTTTAGATCAGTTTGGGATATTAACTCCTTTTGGGATATCTCCTTGGTTCTTAGTTACTTTAGCGGGTCCTGCTTTCTTAGTGTATTTGGGTTATAGATTATATTCTAGACATGGTGGCTATTTGGGACTATTTTTAATTGTTTTTGGTTTAGTATCATTACTTGGGAGATTTATGGATGTTAATTTTTGGAGTATACTTTGGCCTTTAGTAATTATTTCTTTTGGTCTTTCCCTATTATTTAGAAAAGAAGGTGTGAAACCTAGTGTTGAAAAGAAAGTTAGTTCTTTAGATGAGATATATGAGGATATTGTTTTTTGGGGAATAGATAGGAAAATTACTTCCAAAGCTTTTAAGGGTGGAGAGGTTAATTGTATCTTTGGTGGTGGAAAGTTGGATTTAAGTAAGGCAAAGATTGATAAAAAAGGAGCAAAGTTAGAAGTTAATTGTGTTTTTGGTGGGTTAGAGGTAATAGTGCCAAAGGGAGGTAAGATTGTTGCTGATGGTAGTGGAGCATTTGGTGGTTGGACTTCTAAGATAGATGAAAGAGAGAGTAATGGCCCTGTATTTAAGATATCGGGGTCTGCAGTATTTGGAGGTGTAGTTATTAAGGGATAGAATTAAGGATTCTTAGTTCTTAGGTTATTCTAAGGTTGGTTGGATATTTTTTCAGATCTTATACCTTCTAGATATCCATGATATGTAGGGGATTCAGGGATTATATAGTTAGGAATAGAAGTAGATTTTAAAATCTTCTTAATACCACTCATTTTTTTACTTACCTCTTCTTCTGGTATCTTTAATTCTAGA
>Ga0075122_10002874_pt1 | contig 11134 bp, 2 predicted proteins | sample AntAceMetag02UKB_FD_69790 | JGI IMG/M metagenome (GOLD analysis project Ga0075122, IMG submission 69790) | Saline lake microbial communities from Ace Lake, Antarctica - Antarctic Ace Lake Metagenome 02UKB | ecosystem: Environmental > Aquatic > Non-marine Saline and Alkaline > Saline | place...
GAACTTGTGCAAACGACAAAGTCGGTACGTGACTGAATGATAAGAGCCGTATGAATCGAGAGGTTCACGTACGGTTCTGTGAGAGACTTAAGGTGAAACTCCTTTTGTCTACTCGACCCATTCGTCAGCCTAGAAAGAACATAAGAGACATGCTGTAGGATACTTGTTGGTGTAAAAGGAAGAGAGTCTAGACAGAATCCATTTTTTATAGAGCTTTTTACTTCTATTGGAATAGGGTTTCTGTTTTTAAGAAGAATAAAGTCCACTTCGCTACCGTCTTTAGTTCTCTCGAAATTTATACTATAGAGCAAGTCCCTAACTTTAATGCGGCAAACAAGTTTCTATGCATAGATCCAGAAGGTTTTTAACATATCTAGCTCTGTTGTGAGTTTTTTGATCAAGCTCATTGCATTTTCCTTATCGAGAAAATATTTAACCCTGTCAAAAATGTCCGATGGGTTTTTATTGATTTTATCTGCTTTAAGTAAGTTGCTTATAAATATATTTGCATCTGTATTATCTGAAGAAAAAGATCCTTCAAGCATTTCTTCCAAGAGAACTTTCATTTCGAGGAAATATTTCTGATCTTTTTCAAGAAGTCGTGCCAAGATGGCTCTCATAAGCACCTGTGTGTGAAAAAGAGTTTCCTGTTGTGGAGATTCCCAGCTTTTTGGAATAACAAGATTGAGAAAACGTACATTTCTGAAATATTCCGCGTCATTGATTGAGATACCATCAGTCATATAGGAGGAAATATCCATGCCTACCGTTGGAGAGATTATTACTATCCTTTTAGTATTTTTGTCTACTGTGGCTTCTTTGAGCTTACGAATTAGTTTTTCTGCCGATCTTCCCTCAGGGGTTGCATAACGTTTAATCTTGATCGAAATGCCCCTTGATTGCATTGATATAATTGTCTGGTTAATCTGTTTTTCTGGGTTCATTTCTTGTGGTAGAAATATTTCTATTTTCTCTTTATTAAGCAGATTTATTACATGCCAAATAGTTGTTTTTTCTTCTTCGCTCAGAGATACTCCCGGACCCTCGGTTTTCCCAATGTTCAAAGTATAGCGTGAAATGATTTTGTAAAGCTCAATGTCCGTATTGTTTGACACAACAGCAGGAATAGCTGCTGGAGAGAGAGAGCCAGTAGTTTTTTTCATATTTTTTAGTATTTTTTCTGCAGTAGTTTTAATAGCGCTTGAATCAAGCTCATTTAGCTGATATAAATCTTCAGGGCTGGCAGAACCTATTATAGCTATTCCTTTGGAGTAAACTAACCCGGGGTTAATGCCGAGGCTCTTTCTTGCTTTGTTTGATGCCCGCAGTATTGGATTTTCAAGTACTTTACTATTTGCGTCTACTAGCGAGAGAATAGGTGTGTTGTCTTCAAGATATCCCTGAAAAGGGTTGTTTTCATTATCTATTTTATTTATTGAAACTATGTTAACTACTTTAACTTTGTAGCCCTGTTTCTTGAGTTGTTGGCTTGCAGCAAGGGCTCTAAATGTCATAGCACCTGCTGATACCATTATTAAATCGTTATTTCCCTTACCGGGATCGCTAAGAACATAGGATCCTTCCTCCACACATTGTTCGTAATTTTTTATTGAGCTTTTGTCAAAAACGGGGAGGTCCTGAATGGTTAGTCGAACATATACAGGTTTTTCTGACCTAGCGGCCAGTTCCATTATAACTTTTGTTTCCTCTGCGTCAGCAGGTTCGTAAATGTCCATTTTGTCTCCCAATGGACCGGATAATATGTCCATTACCCCGGGAGTTTCTGTGGAATGATGTGTCGCCCCGTCTTTACCAATACCAAATCCGGAGAATGCTCCAATAAAGATTACAGGGGCTTGATTAAGTATGGCTGATCGGATTTGTGGGACCATGTGGAGATTGAATATATCATATGTGCCTATCACTGGCTTTATTCCCAAGTGTGTCATCCCCGCAGCAAAGCTTGCACCATGAGCTTCTCTTATGCCAAGAGGGATGTATCTTCCCTTAGGATTGTTCAGACTCATCATCCCAAACAAAGTTTCAAATCCATTCATATTGCAGGATCCCTGCAAGTCAGCTGACATAGCAACGATGTTTCTGTAGCGACTACCGAGATATTCCAATGCCTTGCCAAAAGATTGTTTTGTTGATTCCAGAGTTCCTATTTTCGGGATAAGGTACGTAGTCTGGGGTAGGGGGAGAGGAAGTTCCTCTGTGTTATTTATTCTGTCAATATCCCTTTTTTTTGCTTGGCTAATTCTAGCGTTTTTTATAAACTTTACAATTTTTTTTGATGAATACTTGCTAATAACATTACGTAGTTCCTCAAGAGCTTGTGCCTGTATTTTGAGATCTCTCGGAACGTATGAATGGGACCTCGTGCTGGTTTCTGTATCTTTGGAATATAGTGATACACCTTTACCTTTTATGGTTTTTGCGATGATGCATGTCGGTTTTTTTGATGAAATGTCCTGTTTAGCTAAGAGCATAGCGTCCAGAAGTTCTCCTGGCGCGTGCCCATCAACCTCAATTACGTTCCATCCATATTCGCGCCACACCCCCGCCACATTGGCTTTGTCCACATCGTGCTGTGCCCCTTCTATCTGGAGACCATTGTCGTCAATTATAACCGTTTGATTGGAGAGACCTAGTGCGACCGCGTGCCTTGCTGCCTCTGATATTTGACCTTCCTGTTCTTCTCCACCACCTAGAATGCTCCAAAAATGCATTTTTTTACCTAATAATTTTGCTGCCGCGGCCATCCCGCAAGCGTTTGAAAAGCCCTGTCCTAAGGCTCCCGGTGAGACGTCTATACCGGAAGTGCTCCTCTGATCTGGATGCCCCTGCAGTGGGGAAGAGGGGCTTCTCCTTAATCTGGCAAAATCGTCTTTTGGGAAAAACCCGGCTTCTGCAAGTACTGCATATAAGGCCGGAACACCATGCCCCTTGGAGAGGACAACTCTGTCTCTATTTGCCCAGTCTGGATCTCTTGGGTCATAGTTTAAAACTTCTCCAAAATAGAGAGTTGTAAGAATTTCGGCTAGGGAAAGAGATCCCCCCGGATGCCCACTTTCGGCATTAAATAGCATCTGGCATATGTCATAGCGGACAATGTTAGAGATTTCTTTAAGGTTATTTATACGATTCTCTATAGAATAGGGTGCTTCAATAGGGACTTCTTCAACTGTTATTTCTTTTTTAAAATTGTAAGAATGATAATTGACAAGAAGAGCAATGTCGATTGCCTCTTTTCTTAATTTAATATTATCTTTGAGTAGGGGGAATTCTTCGGGTAGCTGCATCCTAATTGCTTCTTTATCGTCAAAAAACCAGTTTAGTCTTCTTTCTAATATGGTGTTGCTGTAGCGAGTTGCGTCGTTGAAAGAATATGCGCCGAGAAACCACAACCATATTGCGTCATTTATGCGAGCATATCTTCCTCCGATTTCATTTGCCTTCATTTCGTCAGGACGTAATAGAATCTTGTTCTTCTTGGACTCAACGAATAGATGTCCACCGCCCTTCGGATCAAAACTTCCATCGAATTGTCTGAGATCCGCCATTTCATGTTTGGCAATACGGTAAAAAATTGCCCAAGCTATGCTAACAATTCTTTTTTGAGACCGTTCTGGGTTGTTGGGGTCGGGAAGTAATGCTTCTAAAAAAATATCGTTGCTTCTTAGTCTCTGCCACATTTCTGAGAACTCTTCATCAATTACTAGGGTAAAATTATCACCTGACTTTTCGATGAGTGCAATTGGGAGTTCGCCTTTTTCTTTGTCATAAGGAACCGAACCTAATGTAATATGTAGTTTCTCTTTTAGGGTTCCACTATTTACATCGGCTTCATTGTCTCGAAAATATTCCAAAGCCTCAATAATATTAGTTTTTTGCAATAGTGGGTTCTTTTTCCATTCCGTTGAAGGGGTAGTAACAACTTTAATGTCATGGACCGCAGGACACTTGCCCTCAAATTCGCTGGGCATGTAGTTGAAATTGATTTTCCCTGGACCATGTTTTGCCAGAAATGTTTTATCACCCAAAGCCCTCACTTCTTTTCTTTTTGGCAAAGTACGCCCCATAGAGTTCGAAATATTGATGGGACTTAAAGCAAATGTCGGACTAGAGAGGAAGTACATGACTAGTATAGTTAGTGATATAATTTTTTTTAACGGTCGAATCATTTTCACCTCTGCATTTTAGGACCTCGGTTAAGAGAACAACATGGAACATATATATGATAGAACAGTATAATCGTTCTGTCAATTGGATAATTCAAGCTATTTCATTGCTAACGTGCTGTAATACTACTATATGTTAGGATAAAAAAAAGCAGGGCTACTATTTGTTGAACTAACTGAATGATGTTGGTATAATAGTTAAAAGAAGATTGTCAGAAAGGAGGAGAGTAGTGTTTGCATATATTCGCAGAAATAAAGCCATGACTAGAGCAGTAATAGGGCTTCTAACACTACTTTTAAGTCCTAATTCCTTCTCTCATGCGATAGCCTTATCAGAAAGTGATCAATTCAGAAGTAACTTGTCACCACAAATACAGATTAACTCTATTGAGTTTATAGAAAAATATAAGACGATGGCGATATGTCGCTTAGTAGAGAAAAATTCTAATATCTCAACTATTGCAGATACTATAGCCCTTCTAAATATAAATGAAGATGTTTTTAGAAATATCAGATTTAGAATTATTTCCCCAGGGGAAATAATTATTGAAGTTCCAGAAGAGGGTGTAGCGGTAAGATATTACGATCCTTCAATGGCCTCGGGTATATTGCCATTTTCTGATGTCAAAAGACTTGTTTCCGTGGCTATTAACCAAAATCTTCACCGTCAAATAATTCACAAAAAAGTAGTTTTATCAGATTCAAACGTATCATTTGGTGTGGATTCTAATAAAAAAAATCTATTAGGGGAAATCAAAGATACGGCAGAATTGTTGTCTTTTCAAAATGCTAATATAGTATTTGAAAAAAACAAACAATTAGAACAATGGTGTTTTAGACAGAGTGGACAGTACGTTCCGGTTTCTGATGTGATTTGCACCAAATTATCAGAGAGATTAAAAAGTGAAGGAAAAACTGGGATATTAATAGCTTTTAGAAAGGATGCTAGTGCAAGTCAGGTTCAAAAAGCCTTACTGGATATAATTCTTAAAGATGGGCAAAGTGTAGAGCAATCATTTAAAAATAGAGGCATATCTGCAACTTATGAATTTAAGAAAGTGCTGTTAGTGGCGCCCTATGGTGACACATTTGGAAACCCTCTAAAGAAAACACAACCACACTTGGGAACAGAGCTCTTGGCATATGTGGCAAATAGAGAAATTAATGATGTAGATGTCCGGGTATATAATCCAAATCTGGGATCGAAGGACGGGTTATATGAGTTTATTAAAAATGAGAGTAAAGATAGGAGCTTTGATTTAATCGGATTTAGTTTTATTCAAGCTGTCATGAAAGCGTCACTGGAAATGTTATGTAAGGTTAGAGAGGTAGATCCGAATACATTATTATTATTGGGTGGACATGACGTTGGCAAGATGTCGGAAGAGTTTTTCCAGGCAGTCCCGTGTGATTTGGCAGTGAAGGCGGATGGAATGGCTTTTATCGAAATATTAAGCAAGATTTCTTCCTCCAATTCGAGAGAGCAAAACCTTTCGAGACTGAAAGGCCTCCCAGACGTTATTATTGTAAGAGACCAAATAGTCTCTAGCCCGAATACTACTAAATCTTTATCTAAATTAGGGATGCAGCATTATCCTGAATTCATGGAAGATATCCCATACAAGGAGAGAGATCTTACCCATGGAAAGAAATATTATTCTGGGAGTGATAACCAAGGGCAACGGCCTATTCGTTGCGATGATATAGGAAGGAAAACTTTAAGAGTGGCTCTTTCGGATAGATGCAAAGGTAAGTGCATTTTTTGTGGAGCTTATAGAACCGGCAATAAACCGCCCCCAGTAACCAAGGTGATGGATTTTTTGAGGTCAAACTTTAGTGGGCACGATTCAATTCATTTTCAGAGCAATGATTTCCTTTTTGATCTTGAATATGCTAAGGAATTATGCAACGAATTAATTAAGAGTGAATGGCAAACAGTTCCAAAGAAAATGGTATCAAGAGTGGATGAGGTAACCCCTGAAATATTAGAACTTCTCTCAGATGCTGGGTTCGTGGATATAAGCTATGGGATTGAATCTTTTGATGACACAGTTCTAAAGATGTTAAAAAAAGAAACTACTGGTCAAGACAATGAGAAGGCAATAGAGGGTGCATTAAACGCTGGACTGAAACCCGGTATAGGTCTTATATTTTTCACGCCTTACTCTACAGTAACATCAGCGCTTGATACGCTTAATAAGTGCGTTGAATATGTAGATAAAGGTGCCTATTTGAACATCGTCAGAGATATTAACATTCATTTCGGATCCCCAATATCAAAAATGGATGAGATTATTGAATTCGAGCAAATTGATTTTCCGAGCATGAAAAAGACATTTACATATCCCAAAATAGCAAAAGTTATGGATCCAGAATTAGATATAATTCGCAAGAGGACACTTGAGATTCTTGAAAAAGTTAAACAACAGAGTGGAATCCCAGCTCAATATGAAGATTCATTTACAATCGAGTCGCTATTGTTTTTAAAAGCTTTTTTAATAGCGTATACCAACAATCATCCTGAAGACGTTGTCAATGAAAGGATGATGAAAAAAATAGAAGGAGCATTGCGTTCTGCTGTTTTTCGTGAAATGAAATCTACAATTGGAGTGGTGAAAAGCGTTGAGGGAGTGCAGTATTTTAATAATTCTAAAATTCCAGCAAGGGGGCAGGCTTTGCTTGATCTGGACAGCTACATAAGAGGTCGTTTTCCTCAAGAATTTATTAAGTTTCTTGATGAAAAAGATATTATTATAGAATTACATAGTGGACCTCAGAGCTATACAACTCAGTATCTTGAAGATTTAAAATATCTTGGGTATAGAGTGTCCGAGCTAAGCGGTAGCTATAAAGGGCATCAGAAGTATTATTTAATTGAACAAGAGGGAGAAAAAAAGGTCATAATTTCAAGCATTCAAGGAGAATCACGTGAATTGGCGGTCGTGCAATCTTTGGAATATTTCAAATATCCGTGGGATAAAGTTTTTAAACGGGAATTTAAATATAATTTAAGGAAAATACTAGATGTGTCTCTATTTAATTATCGAGGAAGGATTGAAGATGCCATTATCGCGTATGACGTTGATGAGGTAGTGGATAGTTTGATGGGAGTAGAATTTGGGATAAAAAAGATTGAAAGATATAAAACTGATTTCCTAGATTGTGCGATTATTGAAAGAAAAAATGGTAAAAAAATATTAATCCAGGAAGCTGGGTATACAAATGGCAGACATATAAAAGATATTGTTGAATATTTTATTTTAGATGAGGAGAGTGGTGGTTTAGGCATAAAAAATATTACTCTATCCGCAACCTGTGGGGCTATTTCGGATGAGGTCAAAGTTAATGATATTATAATTCCTTTAGAGGCGTATCTGTATAATGACAACATGAAATTTGAAAAAGTTCAAGGTGTTAATAATGTCGTTAATCTCGAGGGTTTTGATAAACTTGTTGACCCAGCTATTCAAGTTCATGGAATGCCCATATTTACGATTCCAACAGTCATGAGTGGCAGTCAGGAAATATTTAAGTATGTCAACTCTCATGGAAATGGGGCTATCGAGCTTGAGTTGGCGCACCTTTATAAACTCTTGAGTAAATATCCAGATATAAGATGTAGTGTTTTTTATGAGGTAAGTGACAAGCCTTCCATCGCGGGTGAAGATGGGGAAAGCTTGGGGGACAATATACCAGGACTGAACAATCCAGACAAAAGAGAAATCTTTTTAAAAGCTTTTACTAAATATTTTCTGGATTCGGATGAAAGCAATGCTGTCAAACATAAGAAAGGCACAAGCTTGACAGAGGTCGCTGATGCAATAGAAAAAGATCTGGATGAAATTATGCAAGGAGCTGACAAATATAGAATGAAACATGTAAGGCTTGCTATTGATTCATTCAAAAAGTTTCTAAAAGGGCGGGAAGGTTTTGATTTCTTATATAAAAATATCAGCAACCAAATAGTAGCTAAAAAGACATACGACAAAGAGCAGTATTTTCAGTTGTTAGATGAACTGTTGATGATATATGGTAAATTAAACACTAAGGAAAAAGAAGCGCTTCTTATAGCCGTTATTTTGCATGATAATCGTCTTGTAAGTGGTGTTAAACCTATGGATCATTATAGGTTGTCCGCTGAAGAAGTTGAACCAATCCTTAAAAAATATGGGGTTAATGATAAGCAAATAATATCTAACATAAAAGATATAGTTTATTTTCATGGATTTTCCTCTGATTACGGAATGCAATGGTTGCCGTCAGATATGAAGGGACTTTCTTCTAGGTCAAAAGGATTAAGAGCACAGGAGCTGATAATTACCTGTGTTGATACCTTGGCGAAAATGACACGAGAAGAACCGTATCTCCCAGACAATATTCTCTCTGCGCAATTTCTACAGGAACTCCTAGATGTCTTTAAAACTTCTAACTTACTTGAGCCCGAAGGGTTTTTTAAACAGCGATTATTATGTGCTGGAATGCCGCGAGCATTCCAAATATCTCGTGCAGGTCTTGAACTTGACTCTAAGGAGTTTCTCTACCTTGAAAATAAATTTAAAAATAACTCACTAGAGGTAACTAGCATTTGGTCTAATAATATTCGCAATAAAATATTTCCTTTATTTTTGGTAATAAGGAAAGGAAATAAGGGTTTTGACGGGCTAGCTCGAGCTAAAAAATTATATAAAGTAATGACATTGTTTGCGAATGTTTGCAATTCTTATCTTAAGAGTGGCAAGGTAGGGCGAAAAACGATTCTGTCTTTAGATGTAGAAGGAGAAGATTTTAGTGATGCGTTTTTTGAAGAGATACTCCAGAACCTGGAGAATAGTGGATATTTCTCAATGGACACGGAAGGCATCACGGAAGAAGAGGTTATGAGGGAATTAGAGAGGACATCCTGGAAAAGCATTTTCGGGTTAGATTTACATTTTCATGAAGATACAATAATTCTGGGGGCTACGTCTGACGATGCTGTGGTAAGTTTTAATAAAAACCATACAAACTATTTGGAGAACACTACAGGTGAAGAAGTTTTACTAAACATAGATATTGATTGGGCGGAGTTTAGAGAATCTGATGAGTTTATTGAAACAAAGTGTTCGGCATGTGACTCTAAGGGAACACCCAGCAAAAAAGTTATAATTAACGGCAGAGAATTCCATATTTATCAGTGTGAGCATGATAACTGGAAATGGATAAATCCAACATTGCCTAAGGCATTTTTAGACCAGATATATTCTTCTCCTCAATATTGGAAGGCACCTGAAAGCGTATGCATAGAAGTGAATGGGGAACCATTTCCCTTACTTGGATATTTAGATCATGGCTCACCTCAAAGACGTGAGAGGGATAAGTGGATTTCTAGTATTAGGGTTAAAGAAATAGAAGAAGCACGACAACTGGTTTTTCCTAAAGCTGAGAGAAAAAGGTTTTTGGAGATAGGGTTTGCTGCTGGAGATGTTTTGAAGGAAGCTTCGAAACAGGGTTGGGAAGTTCTGGGTATAGATATCTCAGAAGGTGCCGTTGAAGGATTTGTCGAGAAAAATCCTAAGATGTCAGCAAATGTAAGAAAAGCTAATATTGAAACAGAAGCTATTCCTGGAGAAGAATTTGATGTAATAGCTGCATATAATCTTGTTGAGCATTTAAACGATATCCCATCTTTTTTGCAAAGAACCTATCAGTTGTTATCAGATGAGGGAATACTAGCAATAGATATTCCGATTCTTCCTAACTCCTTACCGATATACAGGTCTTATGTTGAACATCTTCATCATCCAAGCTTAAAAGGCATGGAGATAATCCTCGAAAAATGTGGTTATGAACTAATTAAAGTTGTTTGTCCTCCGATTGATTCTTTAGGAGAAGCACTAGGCATGTCCAATGTCAGCATATTCGCTAAGAAAAAAGGCAAGGGTCTTAGTGTAAGCGATGTTGAGATAATGGAATTTATCCCCGAAAAAGGGAAAGACTCAACCTATACAAAGAAAAAATATGAGAAGATTTATGGAGAAGAAGAACCACGATTTTCTAGTATTTTGTCAAATATGGAAGAATATTTAAACTACAATCTTCCGTATCTCAATGAAATGTCTGGTGAAGATAAGCCAGACATACTTTTACGAGTACCAATAGATGCTATTGAAGGTACTGGACATCATAATATTAAAGATTTTCTAGGAACTTTTATTCAAATACCAAATGTATATGTTGAGTTTTATTATATGTCGGGTATTGGAGAAGAAACACCGTCTAGCGTTTATGCAACATATGGCATAAAAAAGAAAATCTTACCAAAGGGATTCAAAAAAACACGACTAAATACCATTACTCTATTTCCTGCTTTGCGGGGAGAAGATATAGATGATTGTGCAGTTTTGGAGCGTCTGGGAGGTTTGGATGTAAAGCCGACAGATACTATTCTATCTCCAATAGGAATGGGTAATGATGCAGTAGGACTTGTAAGAGGCACACTACTAGGACTAAGGATTCTGGGATTTGCTAAAGAGTTAGCCTCGGATGTAGAGCTATCTAATGATTCTGAATTTCTTGGTAGGGTACAACTTGCTGTATTGGAAACTTACAAGCAAGTTTGTTATCCTTCAGACAGAAAAGAACTTGCGGGATTAACTCCGCATGATATAGTGGCCTTAGCCACGGGATCTACAATTAATGATATTCTAATTCCTCTGAGAAAGCTTATCAAGTTATTGCCAATAACTCCACTAGATTCTGAAGAATTACGACTCATATATGAACATGCAAGAGAAGTTCTATTAGCTGTTTAATTATTTTAGTGCCCAAAACGTGCGTGTGTCACGAAGCTACAGAGAAGATGAGGGAAGGCCCCTCGAAGTCGTCATACGGGTGATGATCTCAAACCGCCTTAAGCTGCATTGGTAAAGAGCCTTTGTAGTGAGCGTTAAGGTAAAAGGCGTAAATAAATA
>Ga0075122_10002875_pt1 | contig 11133 bp, 12 predicted proteins | sample AntAceMetag02UKB_FD_69790 | JGI IMG/M metagenome (GOLD analysis project Ga0075122, IMG submission 69790) | Saline lake microbial communities from Ace Lake, Antarctica - Antarctic Ace Lake Metagenome 02UKB | ecosystem: Environmental > Aquatic > Non-marine Saline and Alkaline > Saline | place...
AGAGAAAAATTCTTAGATTTTTTTGTTAAGAAGGAACATAAAAAACTACCTTCTTCTTCTTTGATTGACGTAACCGATCCGTCAGTACTTTTAACGACCGCCGGTATGCAGCAGTTCAAAGACTACTTCTCTGGGAAGAGAAAAGCTGATAACGAATTAGGATCTCAAAAAGTTACGACGATTCAAAAATGTTTTAGAACTTCTGATATTGAAAGTGTTGGAGATAAAGACCATCTTACTTTCCTAGAAATGTTAGGAAACTTTTCTTTTAATGGTTCATATTTTAAAAAAGAAGCGATTGCTCTTTCAATAGAATTTTTTGAGAGCCTTGGATTCAAAAAGAAGGATTTTGAGGTGACGGTTTTTGAAGGCGACAAAGACGTACCTTTCGATAAGCAATCTTATCAAATTTGGCTAAATGCGGGGCTTAAAGAAAGCCAGATAAAGAAGTGCGGCAGAGAAGATAATTTTTGGGGTCCAACTGGTGACGAAGGTCCTTGTGGACCAACTACTGAAATATATTTAGGTGGTTCTGAAGTTTGGAATATTGTTTTTAATCAGTACTATAAAGACAGAAAAGGGAGCTTGGTGCCTCTTGAGAAAAAGGGCATTGATACGGGCATGGGTCTTGAAAGATTGGCCATGGCGCTAGGCAAAAAGAAATCTGTTTTTGAAACTGATTTTTTTGTGCCGTTGATTACAGAAATTAGAAGTGCTGGAAAATATGAACAAAACGAAGCCAATCAAAAAGAAGAACGAATCATTGCTGATCATATGCGCGGTTCGGTGTTTCTTATTGCAGAAGGATTGGCGCCATCAAATCTAAAAGAAGGCTATATTCTGAGACGTGTTTTAAGGAGAGCAATCCGTTCGGCCCTAAAACTTGGCCTCAAAGAAGACTGGTATGTGGTTTTGGTAAAAAGAATTATAGAAGAATATGGTGGCTTCTGGCCTGAAGTTAAGAAAGGCGAAGAAAATCTTTTAGCAGTTATTGAGAAAGAAAATAGCAATTTCAAGAAGGTATTGCGTCAAGGAGAAAAAGAGCTTGAAAAGCTGCTCTTAAAACAAGGAGACGAGAAAATCTTTTCAGGAGAAAATGCCTTTAGACTCTTTGAGAGTTGCGGCTTTCCAATCGAACTTACCAAGGAGCTTTTAAAAGAAAAAGGCCTTGAGTTAGACGAAAAAGGTTTTAATAAGGCGAAGGAGACGCATCAAAGTGTTTCAAAAACAATTCAGGAGAAAAAAGAAGGCGGCATCAGAGCCAATCCCGATTATGACGAAATTAAACTACACACAGCTACTCATCTTTTACACAAAGCCCTAAGAGACGTTCTCGGAGACAAGGTTCAACAAATGGGCTCAGACATTAATGAGAAAAGATTAAGGTTTGATTTCAGTTTTGGTAGGGCGCTTACCGAGGAAGAGATTGAAAAAGTTGAGAAGATTGTTAATCAAAAAATTGGACAGGATTTGCAAATTGACAAAGAAGAAACTGCTTATAAACAAGCCCTAGAAATGGGCTGTCTGGGATTTTTTAAAGAGAAATATCCAAAGAATGTGAGTGTTTATAAGATTCATTCGAAAGAATCAAAAACTGATTTTTTCTCGTGTGAGATTTGCAGGGGTCCGCATGTTAAGTTGACATCTGAGCTAAAAAGTTTTAAGATTATAAAACAAGAATCGGTTGGTGCAGGCGCCAGAAGGATAAAAGCGAAGGTTGAAAAATAACAACTGGAGAGGTGACAGAGTGGTCGAATGTGACGGTCTTGAAAACCGTTGAACCAGAAATGGTTCCGTGGGTTCGAATCCCACCCTCTCCGCCCTTCGACAGGCTCAGGACTTAGTTCTGGGTCTGTTTTTATATAACCAAGAGGATGAGAAGTTTACCCTGAGTTTATCGAAGGGAATTCTCCCTGCTTACTCAAGAGCGTAACGATTGATCTGTAAGCAGCAGTGCCACCTTGGGTGGCCCCCCCCGAATCAAATAAACTTTGTTACGTAACATGCTACGTAACAACAAAAACTATCTTGTTTAGGTGGTTTTTTGTTTTACATAAGTAATGAAATTGGCTAAAATTAATGTATATGAGATTAATAATTACTCGCCATGGCGAAACCGAAGAAAATAAGAAAAAATTTTTCCAGGGCCACTTGCCTGGCAAATTATCTAAGCTAGGAATTGAACAAGCGCAGAAGCTAGCGCTGAGATTGAAGGACGAAAAAATCGATATTATTTATTCTAGTGATTTAGCACGGGCTGCCGACACAGCAAACGAAATAGCAAAATATCACAAAGATATCCCAGTACATTTTGTAGAAGAATTGAGAGAAAAGAATCTGGGTGAATATACGGGAAAGAGTTGGCTTGAGGTCTCTAATTTTGATGAGCTCATAAATAGTGACGATGGCAGGGGTGGAATCGAGTCACGAAAGCACGCTAAAGAAAGAATTTTAGGTTTACTATCTTTAGTAACTAAAAAATACCCAGGCAAGACAGTTTTGTTTGTGGGTCATAATGGTATAAACAAGATTCTAATCAGGGCAATTTTAGAAGAATCAAATTTTCCTTGCGAAGATCTAGTCGATCAACATAATACAGCAGTTAATGTTTTTGAGATTAGGAAAGAAAAAGATCACAAAATAAAAGTGCTTAACTGCGTAAAACATCTTAATTGTAAAAACTATGAATAATTACGCGCTATTAAGCGTTTCAGATAAAACTGGTATAGTTGAGTTTGCAAAAGAGCTCAAGGGGCTTGGTTTTGACTTAATAGGCTCTCTAAAAACAGCAAAACTTTTACGAGAAAACAATATAGCAATAACAGAAGCGTCGGAAATAACTGGCTATCCGGCCATAATGGGAACACAGGGAATCAAGCTTATTCATCCTAAAATTTTTGGTGGGATTCTAGCCGACAAAGCTAATCTAGAACACTTAAAAGATCTTAAAAAATATAAAATAAATGCGATTGACCTGCTTGTCTGTAATTTTTATCCATTTAAAGAGGCAATTTCAAAAAAAGGTCATAAACACGAAGACGTTATTTTTAATTTAGATATTGGTGGTCCCTCAATGGTTAGGTGTGCTGCAAAAAACTATAAAAACGTTGCTGTGATTACTGACATTGCCGACTACAAAAAGATTCTTATGGAGCTGAAACAAACGGGCGAAATAAGTTTGGAAACTAAAGAGAAATTATCCTTGAAAGCATTTGAATATGTTCATAAATATAATGAAGACATAATCAACTATTTAAAAAATAAATTTAATTAAGAACATGAATAATATTGAAAATTTAGAAAACAGAAAAGTGCCAGAAGAAGAAATTGAGATTTCTTTTGGTCGCTCGAGTGGTCCTGGTGGTCAAAATGTTAATAGGCGAGATACCAAAGCAATTCTTCGTTGGAAGATCGAGGATTCGACCGTTTTTACTGACGAAGAAAAAGATAAGATAAGAGAAGTTTTGGCGAACAGAATCAATAAAGAAGACATTTTAATAGTGGAAGCTCAAAAGGAAAGAATGCAACTTAGAAATAAGGAAATTGCTCTTGAAAAACTAAATCAACTTATTGAAGATGCGCTAAAACCAGAAGAAGAACGCATTCCGACTAAACCAACAAAAGCATCAAAAGAAAGAAGGATCACTGGCAAAAAGAAAACGGCTCAGAAAAAAGAATCAAGACAAAAACCTGACGTAGGCGAGTGGGGCTAAGAGGTAAGGCCTGACAGGAAACTGGATAAAAAAAGCCCCACACTTAACTAAGTGCGGGGCTTTGTTCTAATCTGGGAGATTATTCCAGAACTTTCGAATTTCATGATAGAGCTTGTTTGCACGTCGAATCATCTCTACAAAAGAACAGGTGGTGTCGATGGTGAGGTCTGCGCGCTTGACCTTGCAATCTTGATCAATCTGATTTCCCAGCCGCTTTTGGATTTCTTCAATACTCATATTCTTGAGAAATCGCAATCTGGCAATTACTTCATCGGGTTGGCAGTGGGCCACAATAATACCAGAAAACTTTTTCTCCCAACCAATCTTGAAAATAATGGCTGACTCAACAATAGGAATAATAGGGCCAGATAGGCCTGCTACAATGCGGTTTATTTCCTGCTCAACCAGCGGGTGAATGAACCCTTCAAGTCTATGCTTCTTATCTTCATTTGAGAAAATGATTTGCCCAACTTTACCACCATCCACTTTGCCATCCGTGAACACAAATGGGCCCAACAGATGTTTTATTTCTTTCTGATTTCTAGGATCAAAAAGAAATTGTTTTGCGATTGAATCAGTATCAATTCTTTTGATATCACTGTATTCAGACAACATCTTAAGAACCGTTGATTTTCCAGTACCCATGCCACCAGTAAAACCTAGGGGCTTTCTATCCATCGCAACCTCCTTTTAGAGATTCTTGTCGAATTTGTGAGACTAGAAGCTCTTAAGTCCCGTACTTAATTAAGTGCGGGATAAGTACCCCTATATCCTACATTGTTCTAGTTTCTTTGTCAATATTAATAATTTGTTTAAGTGTTGGGCTGCTTATACTTTTATGAGACTTAGTTGCGCTCGCAATCATTCTATAAATATCATTATATTCTATATCACCTCTTAAAAATTTTGAAACAGCAATTTCATTCGCAGCATTTAAAATGGTTAAGACAGAGCCGTCTTTTTTGCCACAATTGTAAGCAAGCTTTAAAAGGGGAAATTTCCTTAAATCAGGTTTATAAAAAGTGAGCTTACTGATCTTTGTTAAATCTAGTTTTTTAAAGGGGGAAGATTTTATTTCGGGAAAAGTAAGGGCGCTTTGGATGGGAAGTTTCATGTCTGGCTGACTAAGTTGGGCGTAGATTTCTCCATCAATTGTTTCGATCATTGAGTGGATGATAGATTCTGGATGGATGACAACATCGATTTTGTCGTAAGGTAGCCCAAAAAGATGATGGGCTTCGATGACCTCAAAACCCTTGTTCATCATTGTGGCGGAATCAACTGTAATTTTGCTTCCCATTTTCCAAGTCGGGTGATTTAGGACTTGCTTGATCGATGGGTTGGTAATTTTTTTATTCCAAAATGGTCCACCTGATGCTGTCAATATGATTCGTTTGATATTTTCTATGTTTTTATCTTTCAAAAGATGAAAAATAGCTGAGTGCTCGCTGTCGATAGGGACGAGGTTGACTTTATGTTTTTTGATCAGCTTTGTAATTATATGACCAGCAACAACTAAAGTTTCTTTGTTGGCCAAGGCTATATCAGCACCTTTCTTGATTGCCTCTACCGTTGGCGCAAGACCCGAGAAGCCAACAGTAGCATTTACAAAAAGATCAAAATCAATTTTATTTATTGCAGAGATTAAGCCCTTTGGTCCTTCATATATTTTTACGCCAGATGACACCTTCCCGAGTTGAGCACATGCTTTTGCGTCACTTAAGCAAACATTTTTTGCGTCAAACTTTTCAGCCTGAGAAGCAAGCAACTTATAGCTAGTATTGGCGGCTACGCCAACTATTTTAAAATCACGAGGAAATTTTCTAATTACCTCGAGTGTGTTTTTACCTATTGATCCAGTTGAGCCTAGGATAAATATTTTTTTCATATATGATTTGTTTATAAATTAATAATAAGTGTGAAAATTGTTTAAGTAAAGAAGTGGATATTTATTGATAAAAAAATCCCGCACTTTTTGTGCGGGACGAATGGCCTTAGCTAGAGCGAGCTACAAATGCTGTAGCGAACATTGCACATATAGCAACAACGATAGCCCCTATCCCCATTGGAAAGGCGGAAATGGCTGTGCCGATCCAGATTCCTGCGATCGCAATTCCTTTTCCTATGCTCATTTTTTCTCTCCTTGTGGCAAAATTTCATGAATTTCATCGTCAGTAATTCCGAGACTTTTAAGGCCAGAACCAATCTTTTTCCCTGTTTCTTCGGCATTTCTCAAGAAAATATCTGTGTTCTCTCGAATGTCTCTTTGGAACTGAGAAGTCTCTTCTTCATGAATAATGAAATCGTCTGATTTAAGGTGTGCGTAGGGGCCAGTTTCTGTTACTTTCATTTGAAGTGGCTTAGATTGAGTTACTTCAGCAATGTATGTTGCGATAACTCCTGTGATTTCAATAACCAGATAATCATCGATATTTTTTGTGAACTTGACGCTCATAAAACCTCCTTAATTTCTTATATATTCTAACGTATTTTTCTATTCAAGTCAAGAAAAAACTCCATCCTAGATGGAGTTTTAGCTATTTGCGCTCAAGCCTTATATATAGATGAGGAGCTCTTCTTTTTCTATAAATACCAGCTCTCCAGCCCTCTCCCGCATAAGAAGCTGTTATTGCACGATTGATACGATCCCAAGGATTAGGTATATGAGGACGAAAATCAATGCAAATTATTTTTTGCCCACAATCTTCCTCTCTTAAGCGTGCGTCAATGAAGTCTTCGTATTGTTTTAGCGTCTCTTTTTCCTGGTCGGTTAATTTAAGTGACTCTTTTGGATTAAGGGCCATATCTCCTCCTTATATGTTTGTGCCCATACTACTTCTACAACGTTAATATGTCAACGTCTAATGACAACCGAAATAATATAAAGAATATAAATAACGATAAAGGCTGCGCCTTCCCATCTTTCAAGAGTATAGATTTTTTCTTTAAAGAATTGGAAGAGCTTTTTCTTGCCACGAAGGAGAAAGAAAAAGAGAAGCAGGGTGATAAGCCCCAAAAGAATCATGTCGGGACTTAGGTCTAAATTCATGTTCATGGGCTTAATGAGCGAACTTAGTCCCAAAACCCAAAGGATATTAAAAATATTTGAACCAACAACATTGCCGATGGCAATATCGGCGTTTCTTCTAAAGGCGGCGATAATAGAGGTGGCTAGCTCGGGGAGCGAAGTGCCAACAGCAACAACTGTTAATCCGATCATTGCTTGACTAACTCCAAGACTTTGAGCCATTAAGGTAGCGCCGTCAACAATCCATTTCCCTCCCAAAAACAGACCAATTGACCCAGCGAGAATCATAAGAAAAGATGAAGACATCGAGTGCTTGTGAACGTCTATTTTCTCCTCACCCTCTACTCGGGCAGAAAAAAATGCGTATATTATAAAAACGGCAAAGAGACCGATAAGGATGAAGCCGTCAATTCTGGACAATATCGAGCTTGTGGTAGAATGAAATATGAGATCATTTGAAAGATAAAAAAGAACTATGAGAGCTAAAAGACTGAAGGGAACTTGTTTCCAGACAGTTCCTCTTTTGATTGATAGGGGATAGATTAGTGCAGCCACTCCAAGAATAAGAAGAATATTTGAAATATTTGAGCCAATAATATTCCCAAACGCTAAATCAGTTGTGCCCTTGACAGAGGCGATAATGTTGACAATCAGTTCCGGCGCTGAAGTGCCAAACGCAACGACAGTTAACCCAATAACAAGATCAGATATGCCCCATCTTTTTGCGATTGCTGACGAACCATTAATTAAAAGATTAGCCCCCTTAATAAGCACAAAGAAGCCAATAATAAATAAAATATATGTAATCATGTTTTATAGTATATCATTTCCAGTAACCAGCAACCAGAGTCTAGTAGCTCGACCTTGGGCCGGTATAGTGGATAAGTAAATTTGTGAGTGGGTCGTTATTTTTGTATAATGTATGATGCAAAACCTAATGGCTTTGGATTTTTTGTGTTTTTGATTTTATGCCAGAAACTATTCGACCAATTTATGTTGAGAAAGAAGAGGGCGTAGGCTCGTTGTTGAGCCGTATTCACGATACGAGCGAAGACAAGCTTGCCTTAGTTTTTCCTGCAGGAAGTATTATTTTAAAAAATGCCCTAGAGTTAGAGTTACTTAAAACACAGCTTGATTCTTTAGGTAAGGCTGCCAAAATTATTACCACTGACAAAGATCAAGAAGAACTTGCTAGGGGTATTGGCTTTGAGACTGGACAAGAGTCGAAGGAAGAAAAGAGCAAAGGTGAATTCTTAGAAGATTTTTATAGTTCAAACAATAAGGTAACTAGCCCGCTTGTAAGGCCAGCCATGGCCGACATTCAACCCAAGCCCGTAGAGGCTTCCATTCAACCCAAGCCCGCGGCTTCCACTAGGCCTAGTCCGGGACCCGCTAAGGTGGCTGCTCAAGAAATTCCAGAAAAAGTAGAAGTAAAACCTGAAGTAACTCCGAGGGTAGAGCCAGCTCAGACAGCAGCAGTCACAATAGAAGAAACAACGCCAATAGAAGAACTTAGGACAGCTCCTCGAGTTGAGCCGATTTCTCTTACCGAAGAAGATATAACCCAAGAACAAGAAGAAACAAAAAAAGAAAAAAAATCACGGAAGAAGCTAAGTCTTCCAAAACTAAAGCTTAAAAAACCAAATATTTCTTTAACAGGTCTTGCTAAAAGTCCTCTTAAAAAAGTTTTTGTTATTCTTTTGCTTGTTGCGGTTTTTGTTTTTGTTCTAACAGCAACTTTTGTATTCCCTAAAGCTGACGCGACAATTAAGCCAGCTAGCGAAACAGCGCAATTAAACATCGATATTCTTTTTGACTCCGAGGCCAAGACTGTTGATTTTGAAGACAATGTTGTGCCAGGTCAAATCTTTAAAATGACAAAATCTGTTGTTCAAGAATTTCAGGCGACAAAAGAAGAAGACATTAGAAAAAAAGCAAAAGGGACAATCACAATATATAATGGCTATAGCTCAGAGCCTCAAACACTTGTAAAGACGACAAGGTTTGAGTCGCCAGATGGTAAAATATACAGAATTCAGGAAACTATTACTGTGCCCGGTGCAAAAATCCAAGGAGGAACGATTATTGCCTCTGCGATAGATGCTGAAGTTGTTTCAGATGAAGCAGGCGAAGCTCAAAACATCGCACCAACAAACTTTGTTATTCCAGGGTTTAAGGGAACGGATAAATACAGCGGTTTTTATGGAGAATCAAAAGTAGCTATGACAGGTGGTCTGATAAAGAAGGGTATCGTGGTTGGAGAAAGTGATGTTTCAAAAGCAGAAGCTACTCTCAAGGATGAACTACTAATCCAAGCCAAGGATGAGCTAATAAAACAAATGGGAGAAGACTTTATCCTCGCAGAAGAGTCACTTACTGCCGAAATATCAGAATCAACACCAGTTCCACCCCTAGGAGACCCTGCTGATAAATTCACCTTGACTCTTAAGGCTCTAGCACAAGGATTCGCCTACAAAGAAGAAGACTTGAGCGGACTGATAGAAGAAAAAATCGCCCTTAAAATATCAGATAAACGCTTAACCTTGCCAGAAACAAGAGCAATTAAATTTACTAACAATGATACTGATTTTGACAAAGGAGAATCTGAATTCAGTCTTGCGGTAGAGGAAGACATTAGTTGGAAGATAGACGAAGACAGACTTAAAGACGTTTTAGCGGGGAAGAATCAGTTAGAGGCGAAGGAGGCGATAGGATTGTTTTCAGAAATTGAATCTGCAAAGTTTGTTTTATGGCCATTTTGGATCAATAGAATACCAAAAGATGTCCGAAAGGTCCATATAAGTGTTGACTATTAAAGAGTTTTCGATTAGAATAGGTAAAAATAATTAAAACCCTATGGGTAGCAATACAAAAGAAGTAATTCAGAAAGAAGGTATAGTCATCGAGGCCTTGCCCAGCACGACTTTTAAAGTCGAACTTGAAGGCGGAGAAGAGGTTTTAGCTCATCTCTCCGGTAAAATGCGAAAGAATAGGATTCGAGTTCTAGTAGGCGATGAAGTAGTGATGGAGTTTAGCCCTTACGATGAATCGAGAGGAAGGATAGTTTTTCGCAACAAGTAAGAACCTCAGGATTACCTGAGAACCTTGGTCTCTCGCTATGCTCGAAAGTTAAGCATAGCTTGATGGCAGAGTAAAAACATGGCTGCGCCAGAGCTTCGGGTTCGGGCATTAGCCAGTAATACCCTCTCGTTTAAGCGAAGCTTGACGAGAGAATAAGCTAGGCTTGATAGAGATAAACTAAGCTTAAGGATTCTGTTTTGAGTAGAACCCTTGATTTTTTAACATTGATCATGAAAGTTAGATCTTCAGTAAAAAAAATATGTCAGCATTGTCGCATTGTCCGTAGAAAGGGCAAGGTTTATGTTACTTGTAAAAATCCTCGTCACAAACAAAGACAGGGTTAATATTGAATATGCCTAGAATTGCTAATGTAGAAATTCCAGACAACAAGAAAATTAGAATATCTCTTACATATATTTATGGAATAGGGCCGTTTTTTGCAGGAAAAATCTTAAAACAAGCTAAAATTGACCCTGAAACAAAAACATCTACGCTCAAAGAAGAAGATTTGTCTAGACTAAGAGGTGTAGTTCAGGAAAGTTATAAAACAGAGGGCGCCCTAAGAGAAGAGGTTAGGGGGAATATCAAGAGATTAAAAACTATTCATAGTTATAGAGGAATAAGGCATGAAAAAAGGTTGCCAGTAAGGGGCCAAAATACTCAAACTAATACAAGAACTGTAAGAGGGCGCAAGAAAGTAACTATTGCAACCGGTCAGAAGAAGGCGGTCGCAAAGACCTAATTTAATACTATGGGAAAGAAAAAAGTTGCCAAACAAACATCGGAAGATGTTTTAAAAGAGCAGGAGCGCTTAACCAGCGCTCAGGCTAAGGCTCAATCAAAAAAAGCTAGTGCTAGGACTGTCAGAGGCCGTGCCTATATTAAGTCTACCTATAACAATACTATTATCACCCTAACAAACCCATCTGGTGACGTTATTACGTGGGCATCTGCTGGTTCAGTTGGCTTCAAGGGGCCAAAGAAATCTACGCCATATGCCGCGTCAAAGGTAGTTGAGATCTTGACTGACAGGGTAAGAAAATCTGGTCTTAGGGAGCTTGATATATTTGTTAAGGGCATTGGCTCAGGAAGAGAATCGTCAATTAGAGCGATGGCTGCAGCTGGATTTGAAATACTTTCCATTAAAGATGTTACGCCATTGCCACACAATGGCCCCCGCCCTAAGAAGGCGAGACGTGTTTAATATACAATAATGAAGCGTTATAAATCAAAAACTGAACGACGTTATGGTCAAAATCTCCAAATCAAGGGAGAGAGAGGTCTTTCTGCGAAGGCTGCTTTTTTGCGAAG
>Ga0075122_10002880_pt1 | contig 11123 bp, 9 predicted proteins | sample AntAceMetag02UKB_FD_69790 | JGI IMG/M metagenome (GOLD analysis project Ga0075122, IMG submission 69790) | Saline lake microbial communities from Ace Lake, Antarctica - Antarctic Ace Lake Metagenome 02UKB | ecosystem: Environmental > Aquatic > Non-marine Saline and Alkaline > Saline | place...
GCATCTGCCCAGCACCTTAATTTTAAATATTCAGGAAAAATCCTATTCCTATATCTTTTGCGAAGCGGAGAGATATTATTACGCGGATATTGACGGTTACATAATTAATGAAATTAATCCCTTAGAAATAAAGGAGAAAAAATATCCGCTCGTCCAAAACGACGGCCCAGGAAAAATTATTGATAATAAAATTGATATTGACTCTAACCGTCTAGATTATATTCTTAAGCTATTTTCTAACCTTAAGGATAATAACTATAGCCTTGTCATAGAAAAATTTATCATTGATAAAGAATTAAATACTATAAAAATAAAATTAATTGACGGACCGAAAATATACTTTAATACTGAAGAGGGGATTGATAAGCAGATAAATAAACTCTTAGTTATTAAAGATGAAAAATTAAAGAATGATTTTAAGCAAAAGGAGTATATTGACTTAAGATACGGTGATCGGGTTTATTATCGCTAAAATTTCGCTAATATTAGTCAAAATAGCTAAGATTAGCGAAATTTTAATAAAAGAGTATAAATCCCTAAAAGGGCAAGATAGAAAATATCTTTAAGCTAAACCAATATTTAAAAATTTATTTATAAAATAAAATTACATTTACATATAAATCAAAATTACATCCCGAGCCCTCGGGATAAATTTAAAAAATTAATTGGATTAAAATTTAAACTAAAAAAGGTATCAAGGTACCAAGTTAAGCTTTAAATTTTAATGCCTAAATAAGAACATATGGAAGAAGGCGCCTTTAAAGTGGTTTTTGTATTAGCCATAATAATTGGCTGTATAGTAATAATAGGATTTTTTTTATTATTAATGAAGATTTTATTATTATTCATGCCAGAGATAAACTTAATGGGATTAACTATTACTTAAGAAGCAGGATAGGGCTTTACGGATGTTTAAAAATAATATAATATAGATAATAGGTTAATTAATCTACATTATGCGAAGTATTGTTAATCTCTTGTTTTAAGGCTAAAGGCCTTATAGCCTCTACTCTCTTATTATGTCTACTACTAAATCAATAATTGAATATCTCTCCGACTTTTTAGATTATTCAGAAATTGAAAAAGGGTTGTCAGTAAAAACCCAGGAAAATTATGCCCGCTTTTTAAATAAATTTTTTAAATGGCTAGAGGATAATAAACTAAAGGCCTTAAAGCCGGGAGCTCTCTCCCCTATCCACATCAGCAAATACAGAATTTTTTTAGCTAGACATATTGATCCGCGAACTAAAAAAACTTTAAAAAAATCTACCCAGAATTATTATCTAATTGCTTTAAGAAGCTTATTGGAATTTTTTATTGAAAAGGATATTCCTTCTCTCTCCCCTACTAAAATTAAATTAGCTAAAGACAAGGCTGATAAAGAAATAAAATTTTTAACCTTAGAACAATTAGAGCGCCTCTTATTAGCTCCGAATACTAATACGGAAATTGGCTTAAGGGATAGAGCAATAATAGAAACCTTTTTCTCAACCGGATTGCGGGTGGCTGAATTAGTTTCTTTAAATAGAGACCAACTCCGCATTAAAGACAGCACCAAAGAACTGGAAATTGCTATCATCGGCAAGGGTAATAAAATTAGAACGGTTTATTTTAGCCAGCGGGCTATAGAATCTCTGCGTAATTTTTTAAATAAAAGAAAGGACATGGATGATGCCCTTTTTATAAACTATAAGCCTGGTATTGCTAAAACTGATAAATCCCGGCGTTTAACCACTAAAAGCATTGAGGAAATCGTTAAAAAATACGTTAAAATCGCCGGCTTACCAATTATGGCTACTCCGCATACTATCCGCCACTCTTTTGCTACCGATCTCTTATCCCAGGGTGTTGATCTGCGTTTAGTCCAGGAATTTTTAGGCCACCGCAATATTGCTACTACGCAAATTTATACCCATGTCACTAATAAACAGCTTCGCGATATTCACAGGCAAAGCCATAGCGGAAAAAATTTAAAAAAATAAAAAAATTAAAATTAATCCAAAAAAAATAGGGAGTCTATGTTGAGACTCCCTATGTTGCTAGTATAGGACCAAAAGGACGGCAATACCGTTAAAAGTTCAGCAACTGAAAAATTTAATTTCTATGGAAAATAACAGAAAAATGATACTACTACCATCAATATGCAGATAAAAATTTTAAACCCGCCTTATGACGTAAAAACAATCGTCCTATACCAAAACACGGAAAATCCTCTTAGACCAGCAAATATTCCATTTATGTTGTGGAATCTGCTAATACATTTTTGATTTGCAAAGAAGAAAATTATTCTCTATCTTTTTTTTGAAAAGGATCTATGCTTTCCGTGTTCATACTTTATATTTTAACTCAAATAAAAAAAATGTCAACCCCATTAAAAATATCTCTCTAAATTTAAATCTTTTTTTATTATCTCTATATTTTTATTAACCTGCTTATAAAACTTAGGGTAATGCTGTCGGCTGATTATTCTTCCCCAATGGAGCTGCCTAAACGGCGGTTTTTGGTGATGAGCCACTTCATGGCACAAGGTTCGCAAGATACTGGATATCTTTTTCGGCTCCCGTTTACTGGGCGTAAAAATATCAATTGTGATAAGGCCGGTTTTTAAATTAGTCCTGCCAATAACAAAACCGCGTTTAGGATTAACGCGGGCTTTTCTGTTCATCGGTCTAAATTTTAATCCTTTCACCTTTAACAAATCTAAAGCCTGCTCACAGGCCAACTGGACTTCGTCTTTATGTTCCATAAATTATGGTAAATATTCTAAAGGATTAACCGGAATCCCGTTTAAACGCACTTCAAAATGTAAATGCGGGCCGGTAGTTAAGCGCCCGGCTCCAGGCGTACCTGGCATACCGCCACTAGCGCCGATAGCTTGGCCTTGGACAACGTATTCATCCTCTTCAACATATATTTTAGAAACATGTCCGTAAACCGTAGATAAGCCATCACCATGAATTATCATTATATAACCGTAATTTGTGCCGGATAGTTTCGTTCTAGCGACATAGCCGGACGCAGCTGCTTTTAGAGTAGTCCCCTGCCCGGACCTAATATCGATCGCTGGATGCTCAAAAATATAACGAAACGGATATTCTGGATCATGAAAATAAGCAGTAATGGTATTTTTCGGCACCGGCCAAATCAGGCCGTCATCATTAAACTTTAATTCTTCTCCACTTAGCCCTTCAATTTTCGCTCGCACCGTCTTTTCTAAGCTCACAATATCAGCCGCTGCCGATTGTTGTTCTTGTTTTGCTTTTGCTAATAGCCGCTGATATTCTTTTTCTGAACTTCTGGACTGATCTAAAATAAATCCTTTGCTAGCCTGTTCATTTTCTAAAACATTCTGTTTATCATTTAAATCCTCTTTTAAAACAAGCAATTCTTTATTATTTTCATTTAAAGCTAATTTTTCATTTTCCAACTCATGTTTAGCGTCTTCTAGATTATCAAGGCTATCAGCAATTTCTTCATTAATATCCTCTAAATACCGCATTTCGTTTAAAAAATCAGTCAAAGATTCGTTTAATAAAACCGCTTCTAAGGTCGTAACTCTATCCTGCTTATATATAAGTTTTAATACATTGCCAATATGCTCTCTTTCCCGCTCAATCCCCTCATTTTTTTCCAATATGCTTAAATTTGTCTTTTTTATTTCTAAATCCACCCGGTCCATTTCGATTTCCACGCTTGCGATATCTAATTGCGCCTTGGCCAAACGATTTTCTAATATAGACAGCTGGTTATTTAAACTCGCCTGCTCGCCCTGCTTTTGTTTTATAGCACTAGCGTAAATTTCTTGCTGTTCCTGAATTTTTTCTATTTGCTCTTTTTTAGCTTGAATTTCCTTATTTAAAACCCTTACTTCTTCATTATTCTCGTCACCGCTTTGTGAATAAGCTAAAAAAGGCGTATTAAAAACAACACCTAAAATAAACAAAGCAATAAAAATTTTAATTGTTCCCTTTTTCATGTCTATATTATAACATATTTTTTAGAAAAAATAAAAAAGGGGCTTATAAAATAAACCCCCAAATTTTAAAAATATGCTAAATGTTCTTTTTTTAATCCTCTTTAATCAAACCAGTCTTAAGAGCGAAACCATATACTGATAAAAACATAAGGGCAAAACCAACCAAAAAAAGAATGCCCTTTCCATTTACATCAGAAGAAAAAACCCAGATTGAGAAAAGAACAAAAAGAGCAAGCGGAGTAGCCGTTATAATCCTCTCCTTCCACATTTTAAAGTCTCCTTGTTTAAAGTAAATTTATAGCAAATTTTATTCTATCTAAACTTCTTTTTTTGCTTAAAACTTCGGCTACTTCAAACGGACCCGGGCTTGCTTTTTGGCCGGTTAAAGCTACACGCATTGGCCAGAGATAATCCCCCAACTTCAACTCCCTAGTCTTTAAATAAGATATAATTTTTTCTTCAAGAGAACTACTAACCCAATCTTCTTCCGAAATTTTTTCTAATTGCTCTAATACTTCGGCTAGATTTTTCTTAACCTCTTCTTTACTTAATTTTTTCCAGATTAACAGCTCGGATTCATACTTTAATTTATCAACAAAGAAAAATTCTGTTGCTTGCTTAATATCAAATAATTTTTTCAGTCTTTCCTGCTCTAGGGCAACAACTTTTTTTATATATTCTTCACCTTTTTCTTCCCATTCTTTGGCTAAATATGGTTTACATAATTCTACTAATTCATCTAAAGATTTTTGCCTAATATAATATCCATTAAAATAATCTAATTTTTCATTATCAAATATAGCCCCGCTAGTTCGCAAATCTTCAATTTTAAAAATCTTAGCTAATTTGTCTAAACTAAATATCTCTTCATCATTATTCGGCAAATGCCATCCCATTAAAGCGCAAAAATTTATTAAAGCTTCGGGTAGATAACCTTTAATTTTAAAATCCTCTACTGATACATCACCCTGGCGCTTACTTAATTTACCCCCGCCCTTATTTAAAATTAAAGGCAAATGAATAAATTTAGGCGTTTCCCACGAAAAATCTTTATATAATAAAACATTCTTTGGCAAACTCGGAATCCATTCTTCACCGCGGATAACATGGGAAATTTCCATCAAGTGATCATCAACAACATTGGCAAACTGATAAGTTGGCATTTCATCTGATTTTATTAAAACATGGTCTTCTAAACTAACGGCTTCAAATTCAATCTCACCTCTTAACTCGTCCCGCACTTTAATAACACCTTTTAAAGGCATCTTCTGTCTAATAACATATTTCTCGCCAGCATCTAGCTTCTGCTTAATTTCTTTCGGGTTTAAATCCCTACAAGCCCTATCATAACGCGGCGGAAGTTTTTTCGCTTGCTGATCCTCGCGCATTTTTTGCAAACGTTCAGGTGAACAAAAACAATAATAGGCTTTATCTTTAGCTAATAATTCTTTTATGTATTTTTTATAAATTTCTAATCGCTCTGATTGAACATACGGACCATAATTTCCGCCAATATTCAGGCTCTCATCAAATTTTATACCAGCCCAATCTAAAATTTTAACTAAACCGTCAACTGCGCCCTTAACTTCCCTTTTCTGGTCAGTATCTTCTATGCGCAAAACTAACTTGCCCTGCAAGCTTTTAGCGATTAGATAATTAAATAAAGCTGTTCTTAGGCCGCCAATATGCAAAGAACCGGTTGGCGACGGCGCAAAACGAACGCGTACTTTAGACATATATTGCTATTTTAAATATAAATAAATATTTAAAGCGATTGATAAAACTAATATAATGCTAACAATTATTAAAACAAAGCGCAAACCTCTTACTCTATCTCTACTATCTTCCCTGTCATTTTTTAAAAGCATATTAGTAACGTCGTTTGCTAAATATAAATACTTTTTTAAATTAAATTTCATAGTTATATCCTACAAATTACGAATTTTTTACGAATATACGAATTCTAGAAATAATAACTTTATTTCATATTTGTATATTCGTACTAATTTGTAATTCGTAGACTTTTAAATTTGTCATAAAAAATCTGCGTCGCCTCCTGCCTGATCGGATGAACCGATTCTATTAATTTATCCGCCTCTACCCATTTCCAACTACGATGGTCCCAAAAATTAATTGTTATATCCTTATCTTCTCCTAAAAACTCGGCAATAAATAAACCCTGCTTCTGCCCCTTATAGCCGCCAATATCTTTTGCTCGTACTCCGCGGTATATTAATAAGTTGTCAAACTTGTATTCCCATAACTTTTTAAAACTAGCAATCCCCTTAAATTTATCCGTATCAATTTCCTCCCTTAATTCTCTAGCTCCAGCCGTCATTAAATCTTCACCGTCAGTTCCGCCTTGGAGAATCTGCCAATGGCCTGCTTCATTTTCCCGTTCAGAGATTAAAATTTTATACTGACTTCCATCTCGCTTATACAATAAACAAACAACATTCGGACGATATTGCCAGGGCCGGATAAATCTCCATCTAATAAATTTAATCGGGAAAACTATAATAGCATTATATATTCTTCGCCAGCGTTTTGGCTGTTTTATTAACCGCCAAAGCCATTCTAGACCGATAACGCGCATTAATTTAGGCGCCCGCTTAATTTTATTAGTTAAAAAATCAAACGATCCGCCTACGCCGATTGCTACTTTTACGCTCGGCAATTTTTTTAAGTTATGATAAATAAATTTCTCCTGATAAGGCGCCCCGAATGTGCAGAATAAAATATCCGGCTTGAATTCATTTAAATCATCTAAATTTTGTTCTATATCCCGATAACTATCTTTAATAAAAAATTCTTTTACCCCGGACTTCCTTAAAACTTTCTCAATATCTTCTTTCCTCGACAAACCACCCTCCAAATTAACAACCGCAATTCTACTATTTGACATTTGAATTTTGTCATTTGTCATTTCCGTGACTATGTCCGCGCCGGTGATCCGAGTTAAATTTTCTCCCATTACCCAGCTCGCTATCTTTAACCCCATACCGTCAGGCAAGCTTAAATTAGCATGATTTAAAATATAAAAAAATTCTTCGTCTTTACCTGCCTCTAAAATAATTTCCGGATTCGGAGTTATAATATAATGCTGTTTCTCACTCTTTAAAAACTGCTCTATTTTTTCAAGAACTTCTTTTTTATTTAACCTTGATATATTAATTCCTAGTATATTTAGCATATACTTCTTTCCAAACTACGAAAGCCTTGTTTTAAGCTTGTTTTCTGTTATATTTTAATTATACTTGATATGATACTTTATAGCAATTACTAATAAAAATATATGACAAAAGCTAAATTCTATAAAAAATTAAATAATAACCAAGTTCAATGCCAACTTTGCAATCATGCTTGTATTATTAATGATGGTCAGATTGGCATCTGCAAAGTTAGGAAAAATAGAGAAGGCAACTTAGAATCTTTAGTTTATGGGCAACCTGCGGCTTTAAATGTTGACCCGATAGAAAAAAAGCCTTTGTTCCATTTTCTGCCCAATTCTTTAACCTTTTCCTTAGGCACTCTTGGTTGTAATTTTGCCTGCGCTAATTGCCAGAACTGGGATATTAGCCAAAAAGCCCCGATAGGGCCAATAAAAAATCCAGTTCCGCCCGAAGAAATTGTAAAACAGGCTATAGAGCATAATTGCGCCTCTATTTCCTATACCTATAATGAACCAACTATCTGGGCTGAATACGCCCTGGATATTATGAAATTAGCCCATGAGCATAAATTAAAAAACGTCTGGGTTTCAAACGGCTACATGTCTAAAGAATGCTTAAAAGCCATACTCCCCTATCTTGACGCTATAAACGTAGATTTAAAATCGTTTAATCCAAAATTTTATTTAACCAATTGCCAAGCCAAACTTGAACCAATTTTAGAAAATTTAAAAACCATAAAAAAGGCCAAGGCACATCTTGAAATTACCACTTTAATTATCCCGACTTTGTCTGATAACCTAAACATGCTTAAAAAATTAGCTGAATTTATCACGCATGAATTAGGCACGAACACCCCCTGGCATCTTAGCGCATTTTCCCCGGAAATATCTTGGAAATTAAAAAACTTAGAGCCTACAAATAAAAATATAATTTATCAAGCCTACAATATTGGAAAAAACGCTAATCTTAAATACGTCTACGTTGGTAATCTGCCCGGCGACTCTAAAGAAAACACTTATTGCCCCAATTGCCACGAATTAGTAATCCGGCGCGCTGGCTATAATATAGAACGATTTGATAAAAATGAAAAATGTCAAAAATGCGGACAAGATTTAAATATTGTAAAATAAAAAAGGCGCTTTAGAAAATAGCGCCTTTATCTCTGGCAATAATACATATTTTATTCTGACATATCAGACAACAATTTTATTACTTCTGCACAAAGGTCTTTCGTTGTTTCTAGTTGTGTTATAGTCTCCGGAGTATACCATGCTCCTCCGTCTTCCCCGTTTAAAACTCCATAGTTAATTCTATTAACGCTTACACCGTCGCCAGGTTTAAAGAGAAGAAAAAACGTATAATACTTTATCTCCTCTCTAATCACCTCTATCACAAAATCCTGTGGAGACTCTCTTGGGGGCATTAATGAAAAAATAATATTGCATGATATATTCTCTTCTGAATTTTCAAAAATCTCTTGGGATGAACAAAACTTTTTGTTTATCAAAGTCTGAGTCATTTCATATAATATTTTATCTTCTATTTTACTAAATAACTCAACCGGGGGTTCTAAATTTATGACTTGGCCAGCTGACTCCTCAAACGCCGAAGTGAAAGAATCTGTTAGACCTGATAATTTTTCAATTCTGATAGTCTGTACAACGTCAGGAATGCCTTGACCCAAAATCAATACTGAAGGCAAAAGAAAAAATACTGCGGCTATTAAAACTACTACTACGCGTTTCATGGCAATCTCCCTTGTTTTAAAAGAACTTTAACTTAGTATTATACTTAATATTATACTATATCTTAATATCTTAATAAAGTTTAGTCAACCTTATTAAAAAGTTTATTTCTAACAGGAGTAGTCTCTTGACATACTTACAATCATGTATTATATTTAAATTAGCACTCAAAGCTAAAGAGTGCTAAAAATATCTTTTTATATTATTTTATTTTTATATTTTTAAAATTATGTTTAATAAATTTACAAATAAATCACAAGAAGCCATAATTAACGCGCAAATTATTGCCCAGGATCATGGCCAGCAGCACATTGAAGCCCTTCATGTACTAGCTTCCCTATTGGAGCAAACCGAAAGTTTAATTAAGCCAGTCCTGGAAAAAATAAAAATTGACCCGGAAGAAGTTTTAAAAAATACTATTATTGAAATTGAGAGTTTACCTAAAATAGATAGCCTGCCGCAAATGAATGTAGGCGCGGTCCAGGGCACTGGCGAAGTAGCTATGATATTAGAACGGGCTAAAAAAGAAGCCGATAGAATGAACGACGAGTATGTTTCTACTGAGCATATTTTACTAGCGCTAATCGGAATAAAATCAAAGGCCCAAACTATTATTTTAAACTTCGGCGTAGCTTATGAAAATGTTTTAAAAATACTAAGTCAACTACGCGGCACGCAAAATATTACCGACCCGGAGCCGGAAACTAAATATAAAATTTTAGAAAAATATACGGTTAATCTAACTGCTAAGGCCCGGGAAGAAAAATTAGATCCGGTTATCGGCCGGGATGCAGAAATCCGCCGAATTATGCAGGTACTCTTACGGCGCACGAAAAATAATCCGGTTCTAATCGGCGAAGCCGGCACTGGTAAAACCGCTATTGTTGAAGGTCTGGCCCAAAGGATCGTTAGCGGCGACGTGCCGGAAAATTTAAAAAATAAGGAAATCGTTACTCTTGATTTAGGCTCTTTAGTAGCTGGCGCTAAATTTAGAGGCGAATTTGAAGATAGATTAAAAGCGGTCTTAAAAGAAATAAAAACCCAGGGAAAAATTATTCTTTTCATTGACGAACTACATACTCTTGTCGGCACTGGCGCTTCTGAAGGCGCGATGGACGCTTCTAATATGCTAAAACCGGCTCTGGCCCGGGGAGAATTAAGAACTATCGGCGCCACCACCACTAAAGAATACCAAAAATATATTGAAAAAGATGCGGCTTTAGAACGGCGGTTCCAACCAATTTATGTAGCCGAGCCGAGTCTAGAAGATACCATCGCTATTTTAAGGGGCATTAAGGAAAAATACGAAGTCCACCACGGCGTTCGCATTACTGACGACGCGATAATCGCCGCCGCTAAACTCTCTATCCGATATATTAGCGACCGCTTCTTGCCGGATAAGGCGGTAGATTTAATTGATGAAGCCACTTCGGCTCTGCGCATGGATATTGATTCTATGCCGGAAGAATTAGACCAGCTTAAACGGGAAATTAAAAGCTTAGAAATCGCCAAAGCCGGCCTAATAACTAATGATAAGAAAAAAGAATCGGCTAAATTAAAAAATATAAACGAAAAACTGGCTGGCCTAAAAGAAAGAGCTAACCAATTAGAACTACATTGGAATAATGAAAAAAACATAATTTCTAAAATACGCGACTCAAAAAGAAAAATTGACGAATTAAAAGCCCAAGCCGAAATTATTGAACGCCGAGGGGATGATTTATCACGGGTGGCTGAAATCCGCTATGACGAAATTCCTAAACTGCAAAAGGAAGTTAAAGTCCAGGAATCAGAATTAGTTAAAATCCAAAAGAAAGGACAGCATATTTTAAAAGAAGAGGTTGACGAGGAAGATATTGCTAAGGTTGTTTCCCGCTGGACTGGTATTCCGGTGGTTAAGATGCTAGAAAATGAAATAAAAAAATTAAGTAAAGTTGAAGACGAGCTTAAAAAGTCAGTCGTTGGCCAGAATCAGGCTATTAAAGTAATTGCCAACGCTATCCGCCGCTCCCGCGCCGGGATTAATGAAGAAAAAAAGCCGATTGGTTCATTTCTTTTCGTCGGCCCAACCGGAGTTGGTAAAACTGAACTGGCTAAATCCTTAGCTAAATTTATGTTTGATAACGAGCATGCCTTAGTTCGGCTGGATATGAGCGAATTTATGGAAAGACATAGCGTAGCTAAAATAATCGGCTCGCCTCCAGGTTATATAGGACATGACGAAGGCGG
>Ga0075122_10002881_pt1 | contig 11122 bp, 15 predicted proteins | sample AntAceMetag02UKB_FD_69790 | JGI IMG/M metagenome (GOLD analysis project Ga0075122, IMG submission 69790) | Saline lake microbial communities from Ace Lake, Antarctica - Antarctic Ace Lake Metagenome 02UKB | ecosystem: Environmental > Aquatic > Non-marine Saline and Alkaline > Saline | place...
GCCCCGTATCCCGCACCGGCGAACATACTCCCATACGTGGCGCCGGTAGCAATCGGAGTTTGACCCATCTGGACCGCCTGCGTATATCCAGCGGAACTACCGGTGGCAAGCATAGAGGATGACCCACCCATAAAAGCCGGAACCGACGTACCCATCCAACCTTGTATCGTCGATGAATATTTACTAAGCCCAAGAGCCGATGACCAACCACCGGTACCACCGCCCATTGCGCTTGAGAATCCGCTTGCGACCCCTCCCAACACAGACTGAACTATCGGCGCGATAATCGGCATAATATATTGCTGGCTGACCATTTGAGCCATCGTGCGGAAAAATAATTCTTTCATTGAGTCCATGGCACCGGCCCACCCATCACCCCAATCGTCAAAAATGGAGTATGCGAATTCGGCGGATATGTCTTGGATGTTTTCCATCATGTGTTCATGCTGCTTTTCGACTTCTTTTTGTTTTTCAAAAAGTTCGTCATCAAGCTTGTCAAGGTCGCCAAAAAAGAGGGCCAAGGCATTATCAACGTTAACTTCTGTTTCCTTTGCATGCTTATCTATCCAGCCCTGGCGATAATCGTCCCATGCATCATAAAATAATTTTGCCTCCGCTATTGCTTCTTTTCTGCGTTTGTCCGCTATTTTTTTGGTTGAGATATCCATAGCCGCTGCAGCGTCGGCGGCTGCTATTCCTGCTTTTGCGGATGCTGCTGCGGCTATTCGTGCCGCTTCGGCTGCTTCCATTGCGACTTCGGCGGCTTTCTTTTTTGCAGCGTCCCTTTCCGGTTCCGTCCACGACCCGGAAGCCCCCCCGTAACGTGCCGCCATTCTATCAACGCTTTTTTCAAGGTCTTCAAGCGATCCAAACTGCCTGTTCATATCTGAGATAACAGACGGGAGCATAACTAATGCCGCCATTGTAGCGCCCATTGTTGATCCAAAAAGATATTTGCCGATGAGCCCGGCTCCGGCAGGGCCGGTTATGCCATCGGGTAATAGATTATAAGTTTCGTATAATCCTGAAAGTGCTATTTTTGTTTTATCAATATATTCAGGCAATTTTATTTTGATAATCGCCTTATTGCTTTCTATCCACTCTTTGAATTCTGGTCCGCTCAACTCTTTATTAAGCCCAACCAGAGATGCAGTAAGTTCGTCAACGAGAATCCCGAGGATAGGTGTAAATGCCTCCCCGGATAAAACTTTAAGGTTATCAAAGTGCCTTTCAAGAGATAGTAGCTTTTTGCCCGCCGTGTCCATTGCCGCTTCGTATGCCCCGGCGATTCGTGGTCCCGCTTCCAAAACGGCCTGCATCCTGATCGCGGCCTTTTCTGTCTCGGTAAATGACGCCGACGTTCGGCCAAGCTGGGCGGCTACTTTTTGATATGATTGTTCAAAGCTTACATTGATGCCGATGGTCCGGAGCACCCGCACGTTAGCCGATTGGATGCCGTAGACCATTTGGTTAAATGCTTCGGTTGAATTGATATTACCGATAACCGCCGCGTCCTGGGCGATTCTTGCAAGCTCGGAGGATTTGGTCAAATCAAGTTGCGCCTGGGTCATGCGGGTCAGGGCTTGCCTTGATCCGCTCATTGAAATACCGGTTTTTTCAAGCCCCTTGGAGAAATTTTCCATCTGTTCGCCGGTCCATCCCGCATTGTTTCCCACGACCTTCATCACAACGCCAAGGGTTTCAAATCTGGCAGCGGCAAGGGCAACGTCTTTAACAAGCTTCCCGGCTGCATAAACACCGAAAAACGTGCCAGCCGTAGCAATAGCGGATTTAAAAAGCGCGGAAGTTTTCTGAAGCTCTTTGTTGAAAAGCTTCGTATGCTTCTGGCCTTGTTTCATCGACTTCGAAACGGCCTTTTCAAAATTTGTGATTTTGATCCGGCCCTTGTCATCAACTATGAGGTCAACTTTTAATTTAGCCATTACCGTTTATGTCTTTCCGACCTAATCGTGTTAATCACGCTGATAATGATAATGATTCTGTCATGCCACATCTTTCGGACGCCTGGCGGCACTTCGTAGAGGTTGAAAACGAACTCTATGGCGTCGTAGTTGTAGCCGCCGTCACCCTGCATGAGTCCTGACCAAATCCGATGGAAATGCCAGAGGAAGCATTCAAGCCGGGTGTCCAGTTTCGGGACTTTCCCGGTCGGGCATTCGTCTATATATTCGATCCCCTGGCATTCAACATCTTCAAAACCGTCCTTTTGGCATCTTTGGCACTCTTTGCAATCAAATCGGATTGCTTTATCGTCGATAACGGGCGGATAGTGCCACTCCGCCCATTCCATCAGTTTTTTTCCAAGTCCCCCTTTGTGGTGTAAACCCCGCGTCCGATCCCGACCACAAAACCGGCCAGCTCTTTAACCTGAGGATCTTCGGACAAGTCGAACAAAACGCCCTTGACTTCATCCGTGCACGGCAGGGCCTTATCATCTGATCCGGTCACGCCCTTCCATGATTCGAGGCAATAAGTAAAATCTTTTTTGCTGTCTTCGCCGGAAAGAACCATTTCACCATTACGGTAAATGACATTTGATTTGCTGGCTGGCCGGGGTCTGATTTTCAGGAATACGCCATCTTCTCCCGGCGCCTCGATAATCTCTTTTGTTTTAAAATTGTACCACTTTCCGTCATAGGAAAGTTCTTCATAACTGATTTGCATTTGTCCCCCTTTGTCGTTTAAGCGTTCGCTATGAACGCCGGTAGCCCTTGGATATCAAGGGTAAAAGGCCCTTTGACGACATCGCCCTTTTGAGCGCTGATATCCAGCCCGGTCATATTGGCCCATACCCGCCAATGGTCCCCGGTCTGGTCGTCATCAGGATCGTAATTAAACATTTCCAAATAAAATATCTCACTTTCGTTTATTGTTTCAAACATACATTGATCGCCGATATAACAAGATCCGGCGGACCCTGAAGCCTTGCTGATCCCCAATAACCCGCTTTCCCAGTCGTCTTGCATGGCTGTGGTATCGGCTAACGGCACTTCGATTGAAAACTGCCACTCGTACAGATACCCAACCTTTTGAAGCCCAGAGCGTAGGATAAAGCCGTTGTCGCCGGTCAATGTAACAACCGTCACATTTCCGGTGAACTTCGCCCTGCCGTCGCTGTGATAGGTTTCAAGGACGGTTTCCCCGCCGGTGTCAGACCATACAAGGGTAGCGTTGGGATTCAGCACCCGAAGGGCCGCGTCGGTGACCTGTGCTTCAGCGGAGCTCTCCGTTGTCGGTTCGTCTTTTAAATGACCGATGGACCATTGATCCCCAATTGTATGACCGATTGTGGCCGCAAAAGCAACAGAAGCATCGCCATTAGCTCCTGACAGTGTTTGAGCTGCCCCGGTTATGGCCACATCTTCCGTCCAGGCCCCGCCGTTTTCCCGCCATTTGAAAGTGTCCGGCGTTCCGTTGGCATCGATCATGATTTCAAAATAACTTGAATCAGTCATCGAAGCGCTGGCATTGTGGGTCAAATCATTGAGCCCGGCCCCTTTGAACCCGTTGGGCCGTAGCCGGTAAATCATGGCAAGTTTGCCATGGGTCGGTGTAGTAGGTGATGCCATGCGTCACCCCCTTATTGAGCGTCACTTAGGGTCAGTGCACCGTTATTTTTCCACGATATCGACACGGAAACATTGTCGCCTTTTTGAGCGTTTACATTAAAATCGGTCACATCGATATTACCACTCCATCCCTCGGCTGTCCCGTCGATAAGGAATTTCATATCGGTGAGCGTTGACCCGGCGATAATGGCATCATAAATCGCCTTTTGTTCGGTGTTGCCAAGGGCCAACTTTCCGGATAACGTCCCAGAGGCAGCAAGAATGCCTTGGTTCTGACTCTCCCATGTGTCGCCTTGGCTCGTTTTGTCAGCCATGCCGCGAGTGATATTCATATCCCACCCGTCGGTGAAGGCCACGGCCACGTCGTTTTTTTCACATCTGGATGTCTTGCCATGGGTCGGTGTTGATGTATAAGCCATTTTTAATCCTCCGTTATTTCAAATTTTGTATCCGGTTTGCTGAACGTCGAAACGTCAATCGGTTCGGCGTCAATGGCGGCCAGTACTGCGATTTCCGAAAGTACTTTGCCCTTCAGATCCACGAATTTGATTTGACATTCCGGGCAATAAACACAGTCCGGATCAACATTCCGTTTTTTCTGAATGCATTCGGTGGCTGTACATTCAACTATGGCCGGTGTTCTCATTGGTTTCATGCGAGCACATTATCTCCCTGTGAATAGTCCTCATAAAATTCAATCATCATTGCCGCGTCGATAAATGGGAAAGACTCCACGGTTTCGTATTGAATTCGAATTCTGGCAATCCAGATCAGTGGATAATTTGCGCTCAATGCGGTTGCAATGGCCGTTTCAACCAGCTTTCGGAACGATTCAATATTCTGAACGAACTCATATTCAATCACATTTGTTTTCCCGGCCACGGTCCTTAAATCAGCGTCGTAAATTTCACACGTCACCGGGATAATGTGTCGAATACCGTCTTCATCATATCCGACATCTTTCTCACCGTAGAAAATTGCAACCAGAGGGCAGTCGTCTTGCCCTGGGGGACTATCAACATTGATCCCGGAATAAACTTTATGATTCCGACCATAATTCGTTGTGCACCATGTCTGTGTCGCGCTGTCGTCATGGATTGCGTCCCGGATAGTTGCCACAAGGGTGTCAATATTCATATCCGCTCACCCCGCATTTTCCGCCGGAAGTACACCGGTAGATCCCGCTCTGCTTTTTTCCGGTGCTCCCGCCAAAATGGTGCAATAATCAACCGCCCGGGTGTCTGAAGTTGAGTCGTACCTTTTCTGAAAAAGAAAAACCGCCGGTCCTCAATGGCTTTAATATCGCCTCTCCTGGGTTTTTTCCCGAATTTGCTTTCAGTGGCATACCGGATAAAATATCGCCTTAAACTGGGCGTCACGGGCGTTGTGAACCCCTCCTGGTGTCGCTTTGCCAAACCGATCCAACTTTTTGACGTTAACTTCTTCTCTGTGATCCCATATCCGAACTCCTCAATCAACGCCCTGGATTCCGTCCCTGAGGTAGGTCCGATAAAACCAACTTGCAGATGCAGCCGGTTTTTTAACGACGCCACATGATACCTGACCCCGAACGCAAGCCGTGCCAACGGGGACTTGCTTTTACCCCGGCGCATTCTCGAACGTATCCGGGTTAATGGGGAAAGCGATTGCCCCCCGGCCTTGCCCCGACGTAAATCATTTTGAAGTTCTTTTTTGAGCTTAAACCCGACAATACGCAAAGATCCCTGAACAGCTTTATAAAGCCGTTTCTTTTCGGCATCCATGGACTTGTGAAAGTCCTTAAAAGCATATTTTAGTTTTGCCCCTTGGATCATTTTTTTAACCTTGGTCGTTCGTCGGTGTAGATGTAAAGCCACCAGGATGTTATGTTGTCTTTTTTAACCGCCGGGCTCCCCACATACCACGTGACGCCTGAAATAATTACAGGGTCACGGTATGCCGGGCTCGCAACGTCAGTTTTTAAAACCTCAATAACGCCGAACTTTCCGGTGGCGTCTGAGGTATGGCCATCGTCGTGTTCGTCACTGATATTAACATCAGCAGTTATAGACACGCCGCCGTATGTTACGGTTTCCCCAAAGGTCCCGAAAACAGCGGTATCAAGCTTTTCCAGAGCTTCAGCCCACGTCATTGGCTTTTCCGACTTCTACCATTTGTGACAAAAGGATTTTATCAGGTTTTTCCAGCCTGATAATTTCCCCGGCCTTAAACTGCACCGGGGAAATTATTTCAAACAGCTTTTTGCGCTTTTCCAGGTTTTTCGCCCTGGGCGCCGCCTGCTCTTCCGTCAAGCCTATGTAGCCGGCGTTGATTGTCACTACGCCGGTGGTTTCATATGTTTTTAACAAGCCATACCCCCTTTTTTATGAGAATGTAGCAATGCAGGCCATCTGCCAATAGCCATATCCAACATTCCGCCATGCATCCACGCCGTACTGATGGGCGTCGTTGTCGAATTCATACTCGGACCCAGCGCCCTTGACTTTCAGGCTCACGGCTTGCTCTTCCTGGCGGATCAAGGGTTTAACTTCCGAATCCGTCCGGAATGTGGCAAACTTCGTGGTCCAGCTTGACCGTGGATTCGGATGAACATCGATGGAGAACTTTTTCTTTAACTCTGAAAATGCGGTCTGGCTTTCTCCCACCTGACGGGGCGTTAATACGGCCTGCAGCGCTGCCTGATAAAACGTCATCGGGACTAACACGACAAAGCTCGTTGCGTCTTCGTTCATCGGTTCGCCCTGGTTGTCTTTAAACCCGGCTATTGCCATGATAGTCTGGAATATGGAAAGCTGCATTTCTTCCACACTCGGGGCGGTGGTGCTGCCATGGTTCGCCGCCGGTAGTGCTGAAATGTTGATGGCCAGGTCATTGCTTTGGGTGCCGCTGTCACCCTCACTGTGGTCGGTGTCAAAAAAGTATTGATCATCGTAACAGGCCGTTGATTCGCCATTCTCAATGAGCGTGCTCAGTAGTCCCGCCCAATGGGAGTTAGTCCGCCTGGCAAGTTCCCGAATCCTGGTCATGGCCTGGGGGGTCTTGTCCCGATTGAGGTCCCGAAGTAAAAATTCGAGGGTGGCCTCATAATGCACATTTTTGATTGTCAGGCTGTTTTCCGTCAGTCCCTTCGCGTTTCTTCCGCCGATCCATTCCCGCATCTGTGGCGACATCCCCAGCCATGCGTACTCTTCGGACGCCTGATCCGACGTGAAATAGTTGGATACCTGATTGATCCACGCCGTTCCTGGGTCCTGGGTCAGGGTTTTATAAAACTCCCCGACGACTTGACGTTGTGTTATTTTATCCATTATCCTTTCTCCTTTTTCAAAATGTCAGTTTACGAGTTATCTTTGTCGGCCCAGGTTCCGCGTGACCTGCGGACAATCCACCCGTTTGCGTCGCCATATTCGATTTCAAGAAAGTCCTGGCGCTGCGCCGTGGCCTTTGTGTTGTCAAGGCCGTGGTTGACCGTTCCAGAGCTGTCTTTGTAGATCATCAAGTCGTTGGCGTTTGGGGCAACATTGATCCCGGCCACACCATAGGCTCCGGTGTACATCACGATAAAGGACATGCCCGCTACTGCCGGCAATGTGATAGCCTTGGCATCCGTTGCACAACAGATGATTTTACCCGTGTCCGCGTTATCCAGGGTTTTGTCGGCTGTCACTGTCTCCGAAACATACCCGGCAAAGGGATCTCCGTAATTATCGACATCGAATTCGACTATCGCGTATCCGGATGAAACATATCGCCGGAGAAAGCCGATAAAAATTCCGCTGGTGGGAACAAATGAAAACGCGTTGTCATCCTGGGCGTAGACAGCACACCCGACATCGGTGATCACTGCACCGGTCACGGCCAGTTTGAGGGCGCCGGATCTCTTCACCCGAACGTTAAGTGCGGCCGCGTCACCGGCGGAATTGTCCACCTTTTTTTCCGCGAACCCGACAAACTGGTCGGAGCTTGTCAGCGGCTGCGCGTGACCAGATGCCAGCACGATCCCCACGGCGGACCCTTCATAAATAATTTCCGCAGCAATTACCGGGAATTCATTTCGGTCCCCGAGCTCATAATCCCTGGGTGTGTCAACTGCTAAAGTCGTCATTATTTACCTCCCTTCTTATTTGTCAGAAACTTCACATGGCCGCCGTGCTCTGCGATTCGGAAGGCCAGGTAAGCAGCATAGTCGTTGTTAAATTCGGTCTTGAGGCCCTTGTCTTTTTCCCATTCCGCTTTGGCCAAATCTTCAATCGGCAAGCTTTGATCAAGTTCGCCGGTTTCGATGTCCGCCGGGGCTCCTGTGGGCACGGGTTTCACGCCGTCGGCTACAAGGTTAGCCCGTGCGCCGTCGCGGATTGCCCGCTCTGCCTGAAGGATACGAATCGCCGCTTCCGGGCCAGTAGTTTTGCCGTCCAGCATACATTCCAGTAAAAGCATGTCATGGCCCGGCATCGCCATTTCCATCACGGCTCTTACGCGGGCGGTTTCTGCCTGCACTCCTTCCGCCACCCCGAGCACCTTTCCCTCATCCATCAGGGCCTTGGCGATATCGGAATGATCGGCTTCGATCATTGCCAGTGTTATTTCCATCGGTTCGATCTCCTTTTTCTTTGCCGGCTTCCCGGCGGGTTTTGGGTTTTCGACCTCTTCAATCTTTGAAAAAATCGATATGGACGTATCATCATCGGCCCCCAGTGGCACAAAAGAGGTCTCAAAGACTTCTGATTCAAGCCATACCTCCCCCGGCCCTTTCAGTTTTTTCCCATTAACTTCATGAGTGGCGCCCCGTTCTATTTCCAGGATTTTAAGCGGCCTGACCCCGATTGACGCCTGCCACGGGAAGCCCTCCGCCGCCAGCTCCTTGACTTCTTTTGCGTGTTGAGTCACCGTCGAAAATTTACCGGAAACAAAAAAGCTGCCGTCTTTCCATGTTTTGTTAGAAAACCCGACTACGCTGCTTTGCTCGTGCCCTCGGAAAATCGGGATTTTGTTTTTTGCCTTTATTCCGTCAACCGCGATGGAAAGTTTACCCCACCATCGGTCCACGGCCTGGCCGGTGTATGCTTCAATGACGAAATCGGCTTTCTTGTCGCCCTCTTCCCCGAATTGAACCGGGGCCATCATTGACAAGCCGGTACATTTTGCGGTTTTTATGTCGATCTCATTTCCCATTTGCTTTCACCCCTGGCGGTTCCGGCGGCTGGATAAGCCCGTCGTCAAGCCGCTTTTTGTGTTCTTTTACTTGCTGTTTATGAGTCGTTTCCCAATCCTCCCCGGTCAGTTCCGCCGTTTCTCTCGCAAGATCGGAAAGTCCCAGGTCCACGCGTTCGCCGGCGGCCTTGACTTCATTCAGTTCGTTAATTTGGCCTTTCGACGGACCGATAAAATCACAGCCAAGATAAGCCGCCCTTATTGCCGGATCTGTAAAAAACCCGGGAGCGGCAATTCGCCCATTGGCAACGGCTTCATACATCCAGATTTCAAAAACGATTTTCAGGAAGTTGTCCACCAGATGCTTGCGTTCGGACATAACGAATTTCCAAAGCTCTAAAAGTGCTGCCCTGGCTGCTGAATACGACGCCGTAAAGTGCTTGATTAGGATTTCGAACGGAAGCTCTAATGCCACGCCGATCTGGCGGAGCACAGACAAAACAAATTGATCAAACGCTTGGTTGGGACGTCCTGGGTTGCTGTCGTGGATTTTTTCGCCCTTCCCGAGTCCAACGATCAACCCAGGACCGAGCTTTTTGTCTTTGTCAGATGATTCGTGGCCTACTTCGTCGCCAAGCTTCGTATAATCAAAGTCGTCACCGTCGCCGCCGTCGGTTTCGACAAAAACGGTAAAGTACGCCGAAATAACCGCCGCCATGATTTCGGCTTCGGTATATCTGCCCAACTGTTTCAGGCTCTCGATAACCGGTGCAAGATCCGGGATGCCGCGACTTTGACCGGGCCGCGTCGGGTTGTAAAAATGAATGATGTTTCTGAGCCCGGTTTTTTCCCCGAAGGCTTCAATTTCATCCCATTCGGCTTGACTCATTAAAAGAAGATTGCCCGGGTGGTGCTTCAAGATTTGATACTTGACCGGGGCGCCGTATTCGTCTTTTACAATACCCCCGGACAGCGTTTCCGTGTCGGACCCGTTATCTTTATTACAAACCCGGTCAGCCTCAACGACCTGTAATTTCAGATCATACGGCATTCCCTCGCGGGTTATTTTCGGCAGCAAAATAAATACGTCCCCATTTTCTTTTTCTTGCCGGTAGACCATTCGGGTAATGCTGAGGCCGTTGAGCGTCCGGGCCACGTCGCAATCTTTAGAATTCCAGAAGAGCCGCCACTCTCTTTCCGTTTTTGATTCCCACGCGTCCGCCTGATCATCAGATATATTGATGACATCCCGGTCAATTCTGGATTGAAGGCGTAATCCGGTGCCCACCACATTCGTGATTTTGGTTTTAATCGCTCCGGTTGCAAGGGGGTTGTTCCGGACAAGATCCCTGGACCGTTCCCGGAGGGACGGAAGATCGGTCAACGTGTCGCTGTCGGCATCGCCGCCGAATGGGTTAAACTCTTTTAAGGCCCGTCTTGATTTGCTGGCTCCGTCATACGCATTGAAAAGCGCCATGGATACGCGGGCTTTTAAACGGTTTTTGGCACGGACCGGGGAGAAAAAAGAAATCACCTTATCAAGCCTGTTTTGTTCAACGGTAATTTTTGTTTTGTGGATGACCTCTTTCATGTCGGAGTGCCTCCGGAAATCCGGATGCCGCCGCGTGAAAGGCGTTTTACCTGGGCGTCCCAATACGTGATATTTTCGCGGACGGACTTAGCACTGACGTTTGTCAGGCTCTTATCCCCTTTTTGAACAGCCTGACCCGTACTGACTGACGCATCGGCCGTCAGCCAATAGGCTAATTGTGCTTCCGCCTGTGCAAGTGTGATTCCGGCCATTTATTTCATTCTTTCATACCTTTGATTGATGATAAAAAATTGAACAAAATTAAATTTAGGCTGAATCTTACACCCGGTTTTTGCTGAAAAAGCCGTTTCCCTTGCTATTTGGGTGCTATTTGGGTGCTATTTATATGCTGTTTGGGGGTTATTTTTCTTGACAGGAGGTAAAAAAATGTGTTTTTTCATTTATTATGATAATAAAGCTTGACATTAACCTTGATTATGATAATATGTAATCAACACTAACAATTAACCAAGGAGGCGCAAAATGGAAGACGCATACGGTCAAAAAATTTATGCCAGGGGATACGGAAAAAATTTCATCTTGATAGCTGGCGACGGGGTCGTCAGTTGTCTTGAAGATGGTCCCACCGTTTACCCCATAGGGTCGTCTGTTTCGGCTCATTACGATCATCCCGATGGCATCGTTTTGTCAGAGCGGGATGTAGTGGCGTGCGGGATTGAATTTGAATAAAAAAGCCCAGCGCCGGGGCTAATCGGCGCAATTTATTTTGATTTATTGTAAAATAATGCTTGACATTAATCCCTATTATGATAATATGTAATCAACACTA
>Ga0075122_10002882_pt1 | contig 11121 bp, 11 predicted proteins | sample AntAceMetag02UKB_FD_69790 | JGI IMG/M metagenome (GOLD analysis project Ga0075122, IMG submission 69790) | Saline lake microbial communities from Ace Lake, Antarctica - Antarctic Ace Lake Metagenome 02UKB | ecosystem: Environmental > Aquatic > Non-marine Saline and Alkaline > Saline | place...
CTAAGAAATGATGCTTTAAAATTTAATGAATTAAAAAAATCTATGTTAGAAAATCAAAATAAAATTTCTGAAATATTAAAATGATGGTAGATGATATTTATAGTTTGAAAGAGAAAATCTTTAAAGAAAAAATAATAATAAATGAATTGAGTAATTTTTTTAATGAATTAAAAAATATAAGAAACCCAGACGAAATAGCAAAAATAAGTATGCAAATAGACTCTTTAAAGGAAACTCTAAAAAAAGTAAATTCAGAAATTCCAGAAGTACTAAAAACATTGGCGATTAAAGGACAATTAAAACAGGCTTCACAAACTCCAATCCCTCATAAAAAAATAATTAAAGAAAAAAAACCTTTACGAATAAAAAATATAGAAAATGAAGTAGTTCCAAATAATGAAGATTTAGATGAAGAGCTAAATTGGCTTGAGCTTAAAACAATTCAAAGATTAAAAAAACAAAAAAAGGTAGTAAAAAAAGAGAAAGAAAAGAAGGCTAATGTTTATGTGAAGTTTTCTAATAGATTGTTTGCTAAGGCTTCTTTTAAAATGACAAAATATCCAATGTTTGAACCATTAAAAAGAGATTTAATAAAAGCTAATCTTCAATTTCCACACGTGAGTTATATTTCAGTTATTTTGTTTACGACCTTTTTATCATTTTTTGCTGGAATTTTTCTTTTTTTCTTTTTTCTTTTTTTTAATATAGGTGCACTTTTTCCATTCATAACTTTAATGGAAGAGGAAATTCTAAAAAGATTTACAGAAGTATTTTGGATACCATTAGTCCTACCAATTTTAACTTTTGCATCAATGTATTTTTATCCGGCACTAGAAAGAAAATCTGCAAAAAATAAAATTAATGTAGAATTACCTTTCGCAACAATTCATATGTCTGCAATTTCAGGGTCAATGATTGATCCAACTAAGATTTTTGAAATATTAGTTTCAACTAAAGAGTATCCCGCAATATCTAAGGAATTTATAAAATTAATTAACGAAATAAATATTTACGGATATGATTTGGTAAGTGCTTTAAAAAATACTGCAATAAATAGTCCAAGTAAAAGATTAGCGGATTTATTAAATGGTTTAGCAACCACAATAACTTCTGGAGGAAATCTTCCGGATTTTTTTGATAAACGTTCTAGCACTTTATTATTTGATTATAGAATGCAAAAAGAAAGAGAGATAAGATCTTCAGAAACATTTATGGATATTTATATAAGTTTAGTTATAGCAGCTCCAATGATACTAATGCTTCTTCTAATGATGATGAAGATAAGTGGACTAGGAATTCAGCTAAGCACAAATATGATAGCATTAGTTATGGTCTTAGGAGTAAGTTTTCTTAATATAGCATTTTTAATGTTTCTAATGTTGAAGCAGTCTTCAGGAGGAGGAAGTTAATGAAATTCGGAGTTTTTCATATTACAGGGATAGTAATAGGTTTAGTTATGACATTAATAGCTTTAATTTTTTTAAGTGGAACGGCATTTCCAATAGTAACTGGGGCGGCCATAATTATTACTGCACTACCATTTGTAGTTTCAATGATTAATGATAATAAAATATCAAATGAAAAAGAAGAGATGTTTTTAGAATTTACAAGAAATTTAGTAGAGAGTGTAAAGGCCGGAACTCCTGTAAGTAAGAGCATAGTTAACGTAAAAAATAAACCTTATGGAGTTTTAAGTAGGCACGTGGAAAAACTTTCAAATCAGATAGTCTTAGGAATACCATTAGGAGAAGCTTTGGCGATATTCGCAAGAGATGTAGGTAATAAGGCAATAACAAGAGCAATAACATTAATAGGTCAAGCAGAGAAAGCGGGGGGAGATATAGGGGAAATATTAGAGGCGGTGGCGGGGGCAGTTAATACTTCAGATAAATTAAAGAAAGAAAGAAAATCTGCAATATCAAGTTTAATAGTTCAGGGATATATTATTTTTATAGTTTTTATAGCAATAGTAATTGTTATGCAGTTTAAAATATTGCCAATGCTAACAGGTATAGCAGATATAGGACAATTAGGAGAATTAAGTGGAGGACAGACTGGGCAGGCAATAGACGCTTCGGAAATAGCAAGTGCATTTTTATATTTATTATTAGTTCAAGGTTTTTTTACGGGGTTAACAATAGGGGAACTTTCAGAAGGTGATGCGAAAGCTGGGATAAAACATTCCTTTTTACTTATGTTATTAGCCTTCATAGTTTCAGCAACAACTAATTTATTATTTGCAGGAGGGGCATAAAAATGAAAAAATTATTATTAGAAAATAAAAAAGGGTCTCACGTAGGAATGATTCTTTCCTTTGTTATTTTTGTTACGTTCTTGGTTTTTTTATATTCAGCTTTGGAGCCAGCAATAAAAACACAGAAAGAAAAAGATTCTTTGCTTGATTTTTTAGAAGTAGAAATAGTGAATAATGTAACAAAGGATTTAACAGTTTCAATAGTAAATTTTACATTAGATTCATTAATAACTGGAAAAATACAATTTCTTGCAGTAAATGGAGTAGCTGGAAAAAGAGTTTTAGTAAAAGAAGGTGGGGGTATTATTGATTCAGGGTGGGTAGATACTCAAAATATTTATATGGAGGCACCTTCTTCAGGTAAAATTTTAAAAGTATTTTATTTAGATGAATCAAATGAAAATATACCAGACTTAGGGACGTCATTATCAGAAGGCGCAGATTATCAAATACTGATAACTAAAACAACTGAATATATTTATGAATCAGCAATAAATGAAACAATAGAAAATTATAATGCTGGACATGTTATAGATATGAAAAACCAATTTAATATACCAGAGGGGATTAATTTTGGAATAATATTCAGAAATTATAAGGGAGAAGAAATAGAAACAAGTGCTGAAGAAATTCTCACAGAAGTTTATTCTAGAGAAATAAATATAATATATTTGGACTCAGAGGCAGTAGAAAGAGCAGGGGTTTTAATTATAAGAATTTGGTAAAGGTTATAAGTAAAAAAAACATTAATTAAATATGAAAAACAAAAGAGGTTGGATAAGAATTGTTGAAGCGGTTACGGCGTTACTATTAATAACAGGAGCTCTTTTAGTTGTAATCTCCGGAGGATATCTTAAGGAAGATATTTCAGAAAAAGTTTATGATGCAGAGTTAACAGTTCTAAAAGAAATATCTAGAGATATTGCTATGCGAACAGCTATAGTAGCTGTACAATCTGATTCCTCAGTATCTTGGGACAATTTTGATAGTAATAGCTTAGGTACAGTAAAAACAAAAATAGAAGAGAGGATTCCTTCTTACCTGGAATGTGAAGCAAAAGTATGTAATTTGGATGTGGCTTGCGAATTAGAAATCGATATAGATGTTAGTGTGTATGCAAGGTCAATTGCAATAGCTGCAACAAGTGATGAGTATAGTCCTAAACAGTTAAAATTATTCTGTTGGGAAAAGACATAAAAATCAACACTTTCTAATTAATTAATGGAACAATTCGAATTTTTAGAACATACAGCAGATATAAAGTTTCAAGCGTTTGGTAAATCAATTGAAGAAGCATTTTCAAATTCAGCATTAGGAATGTTTAATGCGATGTATAAAGAAAAAATTAAAAGTGTAAAAGAGTTAGAATTTTCAGTGGAAGGGCACGATTTAATTTCATTATTGTATAATTTTTTAGAAGAATTAATTTTTCATTTGGATAGTGAAAACTTTTTTTTGTCATCGGTTGAAAAAATAAAAATAGATAAAGAAAATTTTAAACTTTCTGCAACGCTAAAAGGAGATAACGCAGAAAATTATAATATAGGTTTAGACGTAAAAGCAATAACGTATAATGACATGCAAGTTTTAGAAAAAGACGGCGAGTGGGTAACTCAAGCAGTTTTGGATGTTTAGGTAATATTTTTATAGTTATTTTACGGTAGTTTACCTAATAGCACAAATAATATCTCGTAGAAAAATCTATAAGCAAAAAAACCTAATTATTTTTATATACTAAAAAATGGAAATAAAAAAAATTAACGATTATGAATGGGAAATTCCAAAAACTGGAAAAATGAATGTTCCAGGAGTAGTCTATGCTTCAGAAAAATTAATGAAAGATATCAAAAAAGATAAAACAATTGAACAGGTTTCAAACGTTGCATCTTTGCCAGGAATTTTAAATAAATCAATTGCATTGTCAGATGCTCACCAGGGCTACGGTTTTTCAATTGGAGGAGTTGCGGCTTTCGATATGGATAAAGGAATAATAAGCCCAGGCGAAGTTGGCTACGATATCAATTGTTCAATAAGACTTCTAAAAACTAATTTAAAAAAAGATGAAGTAATAAAAAAGCAAAAAGAAATAACAGAGAATCTTTACAAAAAAATTCCAAGTGGAGTCGGAAGAGGAAGTAAGTTTCAAATTACATATAAAGAACTAGACAAATTATTAGAAGGCGGAGCTGAATATATTATTGAAAAAGGATTTGGGGAAAAGGAGGATTTATTTCATATTGAAGAAGAGGGAAAAATTATTCACGCAGACGCATCTAAAGTTTCAGAGCGAGCAAAAAAGCGTGGGATTGGGCAAATAGGAACGTTGGGGGCGGGAAATCATTTTCTAGAGGTTCAGTTTGTGGATGAAATTTTTGATGAAGTGGCAGCAAAAACTTTTGGACTTAAAAAAGATCAAGTTGTAATTATGATTCATTGTGGTTCTCGTGGTTTGGGTCATCAAGTAGCGTCAGATTATATTAAAGCAATGGAGAAAAAATACGGAATAGAAAATTTACCAGATAGAGAATTAATCAACGCTCCAATAAAAAGTGAGTTAGGGCAAGATTATCTAAAAGCAATGAGTGCGGCAGCAAATTTTGCATTTGCGAATAAGCAATTGATAACGCATTGGATAAGAGAAGAACTAAAACTTATTTTTCCAAAAATTAAAATAGACGTAGTTTATGATGTATGTCATAATATAGCAAAAATAGAGAAACATAAAGTTGCTGGAAAAGTAATAGATGTTTGTGTTCATAGAAAGGGTGCGACCCGTGCATTCGGACCAGGAAGAATGGAAGTTCCAAAAGATTATAGAAAGGTTGGACAACCAGTTTTAATTCCAGGAAGTATGGGGACATCTTCGTATGTTCTAAAGGGAACAGAAAAAGCAGAGGAATTGACATGGGGCTCAACTGTTCACGGGGCTGGAAGAGTTATGAGTCGAAGTAGGGCGATTAGAGAAATCAAGGGAGAGGATGTAGAAAGCAAATTAAGAGAAGAAGGAATTGAGGTTAAGGCAGGAAATATAAAATCTTTATCTGAGGAAGCGCCAGAAGTTTACAAAGATATAGACGAAGTAATTGAGACAGTTCATAATTTAGGAATTAGTTTGAAGGTTGCAAAACTCAAACCTATTTGCGTAATAAAGGGATAAAAATGAAAAAACTACCAAGGTCGGCAGAAATATTTATGGGAGTTATTTTTTTAATAGCTGGAATCATGGGGCTTTTTCTTCCAGTTCTCCAAGGAATATTATTTATATTAATAGGCTTGGCACTTTTAAGTACACGACCAACAGAAGAGTATTTAGAATATCTAAAAAGAAAATTTCATAAAAATACAAAGTCTACAAAAAAGCATAAAAACTAAAACTCTACTTTAAAAAATTACCAGCTTCAGAAATTTCAATTTTACTAGCTCCATGTGTAGGACTAAAACTTCCAGACAAAATAACTATTAAATCGTTTTTACCCAAGAGTTTTCTAGCAATTAGTTCTCGTATCTTTGTCTTAAAGGCAACTACTGGACTTGCTTCTCTCTTTATTGTATCGGAATAAACTCCATACGAAAACGCCAATTCTCTCATGATTCTCTCGTCGTAAGAAAGTGCATAAATGTTTGCTTTACCCTTAAACGCTGATAAATATTTTGCAGTTCTTCCAGTAAGCGTATCTGTTATTATAGCTTTAATCGGAAGTCTAAGTGAAGCTCTTACTGCGGACTTGGCTAAGAACGATGGAATTTCATCTTCGATAGTTTCAACAGCGATTCTTTTAATAGGTTCTTTATGATTTTCTATTTCGTTAGCAACATTCGTCATGACCTTAACGGCTTCAATTGGATATTTTCCATAAGCAGTTTCTCCAGAAAGCATAACGCAATCAGTACCATCATAAATAGCATTTGCAATATCAGAAACTTCTGCCCGAGTAGGCCGGGGGTTCCCAATCATAGTATGAAGCATTTGGGTAGCAGTAATTGCAACCTTTCTTTTTCTAATACATTTTTCAATTAATTCTTTTTGAATAGGAGGAACTTTGTAAGCTGGAATTTCAATAGCTAAGTCTCCACGCGCAACCATAACCCCAGAACAATGTTCTAAAATTTCGTCGATATTGTCAACACCTTCTTGGTTTTCAATTTTAGCAATAAGTTTAACTTTTGATTTTTTTGCGTCTAAGATTTTTTGAACTTCTATTAAGTCTTTTTTATTTCGAATAAACGAGTGAGCAATAAAATCAATATTATTTTTTATACAAAATTCTACATATTCTTTATCTTTCTTTGTTAAAGACGGTAAATCCATAGATACTCCAGGCACATTAACTGATTTTTTACCCTTTATCGTACCAGAATTTAAAACTTCACAAATAAGGCAATCTTTCTTCTTTTGAATCACGACAAATTCAATTTCTCCATCGTCATAAAGTATTCTAGATCCGGAGGCAACGTGCTCAACAAATTTATTATAATTAATATAGATACATTCACTGCAAGTTTTTTTAGAGATATCTCCTTTAAAAATTATTTTACTTCCACGTTCAACTTTTATAGGATCAGTAAGTAGCGGTGTTGTTCTTATTTCCGGCCCTTTAGTATCAATAATGATAGGAATTTTATTAGAAACTTTTCTTATATTTTTTACACATTCAAGAGTTATATCGGGAGTTTGATGAGCAGTATTGAGTCTAATAATATTAACCCCATTCTTTACAAGTTCTTTCAGAAATTGCACTTCGCATTTCAAATCTGAAACTGTTGCAATTATTTTTGTATTTTTCATTTATAGAAATCGAGTTTTTTGTTTATAAATCTTTACGAGAAAGTAATAAAAAGTGTGCAAATAATAACTATATTTTCCAAATACTCTTATCTTGTACGACTTTTCCATCCAAAACTATTTTTGATTTTTTCATACTTTTAACAATATCCCAATGAATTGCTGAATCATTACCACCACCATTTTCTTTGTACGCCATACCAAGTGCTAAATGAATTGTTCCACCAATCTTTTCATCGAATAAGAGATTCTTAGTGTACTTTGTTATTTTGGGATTCATTCCAATTCCAAATTCTCCAACATAGCTAGAGTTTTCATCAGTATCAAGCATCTCTTTTAAGAAATCTTCATTCTTTGAAGCAGAACTTTCAATAACTTTTCCATTTTCAAATTTAAGATAGATATCAGTAACTTCTTTACCATTTTCAACAGCAGGGTATTCAAATTTAATGAATCCGTTTAGCGTATCTCGAATAGGAGCCATAAAAATTTCTCCACCAGGCATATTCTCTTCGCCTTTATCTACGACAGAATTTTTTCCTTTAATTGAAAATTTTAAATCAACATTTTCTCCAATTAAGTGAACATTTTTTCCTTTTTCAAATTTATTAGATATTTTATTCATTTTTTTTCCAAGCTTATCCCAATCCTGTAAACATGCATCATAGACAAATTGTTCATAATCCGTTAAACACATTTCTGCATCTTGAGCCAATGCTTCAGTTGGATAGGCAATTGTGCATCGTCTTATTTTATCTTTTTCATTACAAATGTATTCTGAAATTGAATGTGTAATTTTTTGACGGATAGCCATCTTTGAAGAATCTGCACCACTAAGTTCTTTAGTGTTGTCTCCAGAAATAACACCTATATATTTATCTGCAGATTTAGCTAAGTCCATAGAATGTTGAGGAAAAAGTTCTAGCTGTTTTTTATTAGCATATTTATAAAAAAATGGAGCGACTCCAGGAAGATTAATTCTTGGTAAAGGATGTCCACCAGCTAAAATAACTTCTTTATATAATTCTTGTAAAAACGGAATTGATTCAGGACCTCCAGAAATTACAACTTTTTCTCCAGGCTTAACAAATACAGAATGTTTAACTGTTAATTGCGCTAATTTTTTTGTTCGAATATCGATTGGCATAAAATACCTAGAAACATTTGACTTTTAAGGTTTATTGTGATTAAAAAAAATACAAAATAAAACTCAAAATACTAATCAAAAAGCAATAAATTCCAAACATCCAAAAATAGTCTTTTTTAATAATTAAATATAATAAATTCAAAAATGCTAAGCTTAAAACAAAACATAAAATAAATGCTACAATTAAAGAAAAGTTAATGTATGCTTCTCCAGAATTCAAGATTATTGCTCCAAGGGAAAGTGGAATAAAAAGTAAAAATGAAAATTTAGCAGCTTTTTCTTTTTTTATTCCAGAAAGAGTTGCAACTGAAATAGTTATGCCACTTCTACTAACTCCAGGAAAAAGAGCAATTGCTTGAAATAATCCAACCAATAAAGAATTTTTCCATGTTTGCTTTTTTGGACGAATCTTAATTTTTGTCAAAAGAAGAACACATCCAGTAAAAAAGAAAGCTATGCTTAGAAACAAATAAGACGAAAACATTCTTTCAACAACATCACTAAACAGAAATCCGATTAAAGCAGCAGGGATAGTTGCAATTATTAAATATGCTAAAAGTTTATTTGACTCTTTATTGAATTTTAATAGGAAAAACAACTCTTTTCTGACAAAAATCAAAACAGCAAGTAATGAAGCTAAATGTAGAAATGTTATAAAAAATAAATTAGGTTCTGAAATTAAGTTACTAGCTAAAGCTAAATGTCCAGAAGAAGAAACGGGAAGAAATTCAGTTGCAGCTTGGATTATAGCAAGGGTTATTTCATTAATCATGTTAAAAATAGCAAAATAGAGTTTTTAAGAATAGTTACCCCAATAATCACATTAAAATTTAAAAAGTCATAGGAATATAATTTTTTGTAATGGGTGACATTATTATTAATGAGACCTTTGATGACGACAATGATGACTTTTTATTTGACAAAATTGAGAAAAGTGAATTTGAATCAGAAGAGCTCTTAAGTTTAAAGCTGGTGGCAAATGAGTTTTCAAAAGACGATAGTATAACAGAACTTTTATGTCATGCTTCTGTCCAAAAAAATCTCGAATATGAATTACCGCATCAATCAGAAGGAGCGCTTCAAATATTAAGAGATTTTAATTGTAATGCGTTATTAGCAGATGAAGTTGGATTAGGAAAAACAATAACAACAGGAATGATTATACGTGAAGCTATAGAAAGAGGTTTTGTAGAGAATGTTATAATTTTAACGCCACCTTCATTGGTAGATCAGTGGGTTGCGGAATTAAAAGAGAAATTTGAATTAGATTTTACGATAATAGAAAAAAAGGAGGACTGGAATAATAATTTTGTTGTAGCATCCCTTGATAGGGTAAAAATATTTAATAGAGAAAAAAATAAATTTAATCATGAAGAGGCTCATGGGAGATCTTGGGATTTGTTAATAGTAGATGAAGCACATAAGTTAAAAGAAAGGAATACGCTTCGTTGGAGGTTTGTAGATCAAATTCAAAAAAAGAGATTTTTAATGTTAACAGCAACTCCATTCCAGAATGATTTATTAGAGCTTTACAATCTTTTACACTTATTAAAAAGAGGTCACCTAGGAACTATTAAGGAATTTAGAAAACAGTTTATTAGTGGAGGGAATAAGCGTAAGCCACTTAACCCAAGGGAGTTGAAAGCAAAATTGGATGAGGTTATGGTGAGAAGATGTAGGGCAGATACAGTTGTAGATTATATGAAACGTATACCCAGAATTATTTCAATAGATCCAACAGAAGAAGAAAAAGAAATTTATGCAATGATTTGCGAGATGTTAAAAGAAAAATATTTTTTAGCTGACGGAAATGAAATAAACGGAAAGTTAGCAATATATTCAATTTTACCAAAAATAACTAGCTCCTCAAGGTCAGCAATGGAGAGTCTTCAAAGAATATTAGATGGAGATAAATATCATTCAAAAACAAAAGAGATAGCAGAAGAGATATTAGAAAAATATATAGAATTGAAAAAAGATTCCAAAATAGAAAAATTAGTAGAAATAGTTACAGAAATATATGAGAAGTCTAGGGACAATAAAATATTAATTTATACAAAGCACCCAACAACCTTAAGGTATATTGTAGAAAAGCTTAAGCATTTAGATTTAGACATAGTAGAGTTTATGGGAGGAATGGATAGAGAGGGAAAAACGGAAATTATAAGAAGATTTAAGGAGGAGGCAGATATATTAATTTCCACTGAAACAGGGGCAGAGGGATTGAATTTTCAATTTTGTAATAATTTGATAAATTTTGATTTGCCCTGGAATCCAATGACTGTAGAACAAAGAATAGGTAGGTTAGACAGAATAGGACAAAAAAGAGATATGAATATTTATAGTCTTGCAACAAAAGGGACAATGGAAGAATATGTAGTGGATTTAATAATAAACAAAATGTGTTGCATAGGTTTAGTGATAGGAGAATTGCCAATTATACTTTTTAATTTAGGACTAGATGGAAATGGAAAGATGGGAAAAAATAAAATAGAGGAAATACTTATGGAAAAGTTTTTGGATTCAAGGGATAATTTAGATATTTTTAGCAAGAGTGTTGAGGAAATAGCAAAGATAATAGATGAAGGAATTGAAAGTTATAGCAAAACTAAAGAATATTCAGAAGAAATATTAGATAAGGAGGTAAAAGAAAATGACTGAAGAAGAAAAGCTCAAAAATTTCATAGGAAATTTTTTTAATAAATTAAAAGCAGACGTGGAAATAGAAGGTGAGTTATTGATAGTTTCAAATGTAAATCCTAAATTTGAAAAAGTTTATGGGAAAAAATCTCCGTATAGGTTTGTTTTTAATGAAAGAGACTTAGGGCAGCATGGAGACTCAGAGCTTTTGAGAAAAGGACATTTAATATTAAGAGTAGCATCAGATTTTTTAGAAAATACGGCTAGAACAACTTTGTTAAAAATAGACTTTGGAAT
>Ga0075122_10002883_pt1 | contig 11117 bp, 17 predicted proteins | sample AntAceMetag02UKB_FD_69790 | JGI IMG/M metagenome (GOLD analysis project Ga0075122, IMG submission 69790) | Saline lake microbial communities from Ace Lake, Antarctica - Antarctic Ace Lake Metagenome 02UKB | ecosystem: Environmental > Aquatic > Non-marine Saline and Alkaline > Saline | place...
AGGTGAATTTAAGATGAAACTAACAAAAGAAATGATCTATACAATCAAAATGCATATCCTAACTAACTTAATGAATGTAGATGAATCAATAGAATATATGTGGAAATTGTTTAGTGAAGAAGAAAACGGACTTCCTTTCTCAAAGGAAGAAACAAATAAAATATTGAAGGAAGGTAATTCGCACTAGAATAGAATGACGCATCAAAAATCAATATTTGAAAACTGGAAGACTTCAATAGTAATAAGAATAAAAGATAGTGAAAATCTTGATGAATTACTTGAAATATTAGAAGATGAATCTTCTTGTATTGATAATTATAGGGAGGACAATTCGCACAAGGTTTGAAACACGCACTTAAAAAATGGAAAATATAAAATTAATACATGGAGATTGTTTAGAGAAGATGAGAGAGATTCCAACTGGAAGTATTGATTTGATTTTAACAGACCCTCCTTATGGTACAGTTACAAATATGTGTTCTTCTGATGATTTTAAACATGGGATGAAAGGAAAAACTGAATGGGATGAATCATTAAAACCCAAAGATATTTTTAAAGAATGTGAAAGGATTTTGAGGGAAAATGGAACTTTAATTCTTTTTAGCCAAGAACCTTACACAAGTAAATTAATAACTGAAGCACATAATAATCTTCCATTCAGTTATAGGATGGTTTGGATTAAAGACCATTTTGCTAATGGATTAATTGCAAAAAAAGCACCTGTTAATTACTATGAAGATATTTTAATTTTTTCAAAGAAATATGATACTCTTAATCTTAATCCATTAAGAGATTATACAAGAGAACTATTTAAGTGGATAAACAAAACAAAAAAACAAATATTCCAAGATATGGGGAATCAATCAGTTTGTCACTTTATGAGGCATGATACTATGCAATTTGTGATTTGTACAGAAAGAGCATATGAAGATTTGATAAGATTATACAGAATAAATGAGTGGGAGAATTTTAAATCTTTTGAAGAGGTTAAGAATATGAATATAAAATCACAGAAAATCTTTAATCTCCCAGAAGGACAAAAGATTAAATCAAATGTTCTTAAATACAAGAAAGATTATGGTGGATTCCATCCAACACAAAAACCAGTAGAACTATTAAAAGATTTAATTAAGACTTATTCAAATGAAGGAGATATTGTTTTAGATTTTACAATGGGTTCTGGTTCAACTTTAGTTGCTTGTAAAGAAACAAATAGAAAAGGAATAGGAATAGAACTAGATGAGAAATACTTTAAAATAGCTGAAGAGAGAATAAACTTCGCACTTTCTGGAAAAGAAGAACCCTTCATGGAAAGAAAGACTTGGGAAGAACATACTAAAGAGGGAATAGAATGGGAAGGAGAAACAAAAACTTTATTCGAAGAATTTTATAATTTATTGGCAGATTTTTATGACGAAGAATTGGAAGGAAATGCAGAATTAAATTCTAAAAAACATTTAGAAATTAAAGAAAAATTAGAAAAAATGGAGAAAACAAATGAGAAAGTTTAAATTTAGAGCATTTGATAAAGTGAGTGATGCTATGATATATACTCCAAATTTAATGCTTGAAAGTGCAATAAATGATAAAAATGCTATTGTGATGCAATTCACAGGATTAAAAGATAAGAATGGAAAAGAAATATATGAAGGAGATATTCTTGGAAGAGATGGTTGGATAAATGCAATTGTTAAATGGAATGAGATACAAGCTAAATTTATTTTTGTTAATTTAGAATCTCTTTATAGAAAAGAATGGGAAGTAATTGGAAACATATATGAGAATCCAGAGTTTGCAAAAAGTAAAGATGAGGTCAATAAAAATGCCTAAATATAAATGTATTGGCTGTGGAGAAATCCATAATGATAATGATTACTCCAAAGAAGATGGAGATATTTTAATTGGAAAAAGAGAAGAAGAATTAAAGAAAATGATTAAATCCTTAGAATTACAAGCAGATTCTCTTGAAAAAGATATATTTCAAAAGAACACATTGAGAGATGAAGCTGTAAGATTATCTTGGAAGTATAGGCAAGAAATTGACGCATTAAAACAGGAGAACGAAAAGAAATGAAGGTTAATTCTATTTTTAAGATATGTAGAATTATCATACTACTTAATCATTTTATATCAATGATATTTTTAAACGGAGTTATACTCGCCATCCTTGTAATTGTAAATGGTTTATTAATTATTCTTTTAACATACTTAGATATAATAGTATTCACAATCTCTGGAGATGGTGAAGAATGAATTGGAATGAAGAAAAATATCCAAATTGGGATGAAAATCATAAACATGATTATAGATGGATTAAAAATAAAAATGAAAAAAAAGAATGGATAGAAGAACATTACACAATTTCAATGGAGAACGAACAATGATTAACAACAGAAAACAAGTAAAGAGAATGTTAAAATTAGATCAGATTGCTTTGGAGTTTAATTTGCCTTTACCGGAAGTATTTCAAAAATACGCAATGATAAACAAAGAAGTTTATATTGAACATATTTATCAAGGAATTTATAATGAAGATTTAGAAAAAATCACAGCAGACAGAACAACTAAATATTTTGAGGACAAATATAAGAAAAAATGAACTTTTATATTGGAATAGGTATTGGATTTATTATTGGATGGATTGTAAGAGGTTTAATAGAAAATAAAGTTAAGAAGTCAAAATCATAAAATAGTAAATCTTTAAATAGTAGTAATGCCTTTAAAAAGCATGAGAAAAAAGAACTCTAAGGGAAAAACTGGAATATTGATGACTTGTCCCAAATGTAGATACACTTGGAGGAGTAAGCAAAAAGGTTATGTTTGTTGTTCTAGATGCAAGAGGTATTTTAAAAGATGAATAAGAAATTCTTATTTATTTTTATGTTTGCAATGATTTTTCTTAGTTTAGGATCTATAAGTGCAAACTCCAAAACTTATGATGAGGAAACAAAAACAGTTAAGATCAAAGATACATTTTTGTTTATTCCATTGGGAACTGTTGCAGAGGTAAAACTTAATACAGATCTCCATCAAAAAGTTGGATTAGGTTATCAGAAAGTTGCAGAGATGGATCTTGTTGTATTAAAGAATTATAATCAAGTTTTCAAGGAAATTAAATTTTATAATAAAAGAAAGCAGAATTTTAAGGATTATGAGATCCATCCACAATTTGATTTCAAGTATAAATCCACAGAGCAAGTTGAGGTGCCAACATATGATTGTACAAATTCATATTTTAATGATGTTGATGATTATGTTAATTGTATTGTTATTGGATCTCATTTTGAGGAGAGAGAAATATGGTTAAATCTCACAAAAAATGATTTGGAAAAGGGTGAGAGTTATACAATAGGAATTTTTACAACAACAAAAGAGGGAGATTATGTGGAGTGGATCCCTGAATTTTTTGATGTTAAGATTGATGAATGGGCAACATGGAGTGCAGGATTAATAAATAATGTTTTGGCATATTGGGAACATGATGATGCAGGTACAACAATTACAGATCAACATGCAAGTTATGATTTAACAACAACAAATTCTCCAACTCCGGAACAAACAGGAGTAATTGATTATTCTTATTTATATTCAGAAACAAAATATGCAAGTGGATCTGTTATTGATCCTGATAGTTATGATGCAGGTTTTTCAACTAATGTTTGGTTGTATGTAACCACCTCTGGAAATGGAGATCGTTATTATGCATTTGGCCATGCAGGAGGATGGGGAGGTTATGAATTATTAACTTCAATAGGTGCAACAAGAAACTTATGTATGATGATTGGAACAGGAGATAGTAGTGGTTATAGTTGTGGAACAGGAACGGCATTTGCCTTAAATACATGGTTTATGGTAACAACAACTCACACTCCAACATCAAGTAAAATTTATGTTGATGGAAGTTTATATCATAGTTTCGCCGGAGGAAATGCAGACACAAACACAGCAGATTTTTATATTTCAAGGTATGGTTATAATGCAGGTTCAGGTTTTGAGGGTAAGGCAGATCTGATGGGATTATTTGGAAAAGAATTGACAACAGATGAAATTGATGAATTGTACAATGATGGGGATGCATGTGATTATAATAATTGTATTGGGGGAGTATCAACAATAACATTAAACTCTCCTGCAAATGATACAGCTCAAACAACAAATTCAGTTTTATTTAATGCAACAATAAGTGAGGTTGTACCAATAAATGTATCCTTAATATTAAGTGGAGTTTATAATGAAACAAATTCATCCGGAGTTTTAGGTGATTATTTATTTACAAAAACTCTTTCAGAAGGAACTCACACTTGGAATTATGAAGCTTGTATTACTACTGAATGTAATAATGGAACAGAAAGAACTTTAACAATAGATAATACAGATCCAATAATCTCTTTAATTATTACTCCTCCAGTTTATATTTATGAAGATTATCTTTTACCTTTAAATTTTACAGTTACAGATGATAATTTAGATAGTTGTTATTATTTATACAATAATGAAAGTGATCCAGTAATTCAAGCAACTGTTGGAGATGGGACTTTTAATGGATGGATTTATTTTGAAGAATTAATGCAAGATATAACAATAAACTATACAAGCATAGCTGGAACAGCACCTTCAATAAAATTAAATAAAGATAAAGATAGTAAAACTTTTACTAATTATCAAGAAGAAATTTATGATCCAATAATCCCTTCTGGAATAAATTCAACACAATTTGTTGTAAATGATATTGGATGGCACTATTTGGAATATACTTATGAACATGATGCATTCGGTAATGGGTGGTTTAATACAATAAGTGGATTGAATAATGAAACTAATGTAAATTGTTCTGCAAATTATACTACTTTTGATTATCATGTTGGAATGGATACTTTAACATTTTTTTCAAATGATACCCTTGGAAATTTAGGCAGTATGGAAGTAGAAATTAATTATGATTTTCTAGAAGTAAGTTTAGTTTATGATGCTTCAACAATTGAAGGTAAAACAGAAAGTTTTGTTTTAACTTTGGAAAAAAATCCTTCTGCAAGTATATCACAAGTTATCCTTCATTATGATGGTATAACAGATTCTCCTTCATTATTTATTTCAAGTACAGATTTAATTGCAAGTTCTGAAATTATAATTCCTAGTGTTAGTGCAGATACAAATGTTACTTTTTATTTTGAAATAATTTTAAGTGATTTAAGTTCAGTTACAACTTCAAATTATACTCAATTTGTAGAAAATATAGTGATAGATGATTGTAGTGTTGGAACAAGTCTATTCTTAACTTTGAATTTAAAAGAAGAAGAAACACAAACTTCTTTAAATGGAACAATAGAAACTTATTTTGAAATTTTAAATACAAATGATTATTCCCAAGTATTAAATTTTACAGCAAATTATTCAAATGTAAATACTAAAACTTTTTGTTCTAGTTTAAATTTAAATGAAACTGGATTTTTACTTAATGCAGAAGTAAGATATAATTCAGAAAATTATTCTGCCGAATTTTACAATATCCAAAAAGGAGATTTAAGTGATTATCCAATTGAATTAAGTTTATATGATTTATTAAGTGATGATACAACTAAATTTAAACTAATCTATAAGGGAGAAAACTTAGTTGGAGTAGAAAGTGCAATTATTCAACTTCAAAGAAAATATATTAATGAAGGTGTCTATAAAGTAGTAGAAGCACCTTTAACTTCAAGTGATTCAACTTCTATTGTTCATGTTGATACAAATACAAATTTATATCGTGCAACAGTTGTTAAAGATGGAGTTCTATTAAATACCTTTGAAAATATTGCTTTTATTTGTCAAAGTGAATTAACTGGAGAATGTACTGTAAATTTATTTGATTCAATTACTCCTCCAAATTCTGTACCAATAGAAGAGTTAAATGATTTAACTCAAACAATAACAACTTCATTAGAAAATCAAACTATAACTTATTCTTTTAGTGTCCCTAGTGGATCAAATAAACAAATTAATGTTATTGCAATTCAAAAAGATATAATTGGAAATAAAACAATTTGCAATACAACTTTAACTTCAAGTGCAGGATCAATTGAATGTGGATATAATCAATCAATTCAAGATAGTTATTTAGATTATTATGTTTATGAAGCAGACAATTTAATTGCATATAAATCTTATGTTGTTAAAGATGATATGAGAGATGACTTTGATGGAAATAATTATTGGATTCTTTTAGTGTTTTTATTATCATTAGTATTCATGTCAATTAGTAGTCCAGAATTTATGATTGTAAATGCAGTAATAACTTTCTTAGTTGGTGGTGCAATATTCCTAGTAAGAGGAATGGATTTTGTTGTTGGAATAGGATCATTAGTTTGGTTAATTTTGGGTGCAATAATATTGATACTAGAAATATCTAAGCAGGAGGATCATTAGATGGCAGACAGAAACATTAAGGATTTTACTTTAACTTGGATTACTCTTGGAGTTTTAATCTTTGCACTTATTACTTTTACTTTAACTTTTAGTTTTAATAATAATCCAGAAGCCCTTGGCCAGAATGAAGCCCAATTACAACTATTTCAAAATAATATTAGTAGTACTTTAACAGAAATTGAAACAGATTATAATGTCCAGGCAAATGTAAGTGCAGAGTTAAATTCAGAAGAAGCATCAATTGGAACAGCTTCGGCCAGTTCAACATCCTATTCATTTATGGGAACATCACAAGCATCTGCATCAAATATAAAATTACTCTTAGCATGGATTTTTGCAGGAACTTTTGGACAATTTGTTATAAGGGTACTTGCAGGAATAATTGGAATAATTGGTTTGTACTATGTTATTAAATTAATTAGGAGTATTGTATAATGGAATATTATAGAGTAATTTCAGATTTTGATACTACTTCCTCCACTCTTGCTTTCTTTCAAGCAATAGCTTCGGCAGTACCTCCTTTATTTTCTGTAATATTGTTTGTGTTTTGGTTACTTGGAACAGCAACTTCATATTTTGTAATTTTGAAAACAACTGGAAAGAAGAGATTTTTCCAAACATTAACTGCAATGTCTTTTGTAATGTTCTTAGCTTCTCTACTTATGGCCAGTTTGAACACTGTTGATGTTGTAGTATTGAATGGTTACTGGATCATCTTCTACATTATGATGACAGGGTTATCTTGGTTAGGCCTAAGACAATACAAATAAACCACTAAGTAGTTTGTAACCACCAAATTTTATAAATAATAAACCCTATTGTTTTTTATGGCATTTAATATTTATTTCGGAAGAGAGATACAAAGGGGGATTTATTTTTAAAATGGATGCTGGAAAAAAATTCATGAAAGCAATTGGTGTTGTACTTGGTGTAACAGTTTTGATTACTTTCGTGGCTTTAATTTTACAGACTATTCTTGATCTAGATGCATTTGATTCAGTTACAATAATTAATACTACACTATTAACTAGTGCAGTGGGATCTTTCCTAACAGGACTATGGGCTTTCTTCGGATTAGCAGGAACTGTTATTGGTATTGTGTGGATTGTTTCGTACTTCAAGGATTTGTTTAGTAAGAAAGAAGGACTACAATCAATCACTGCTTAGGCATGATTTTGTAATATCGGAGGATAGGAAACCTCTATAACTCAACCTACAAGACTATGGAAAACCTTCATAGGGATGGTGCAAGTCCATCACTTCTTTTTTAAAATGAAAAAAATTATCTTTAGAAAAACAAAAAAGTGGAGAAAGAAAGAGGGAAAGAAATTTCCATATAAATCTAGAAAAACAAAATGTTTATAAACTATAAAGTTATAAAGTTATCATGGCAGATGAAAAAGAAGTGATCAATGAATACGATTCTAAAGTACAGGCCTTTAATTTGAAGGTTAAAAATATTAAAAAGATTAAGGATTTTGCAATTGATAAGTTTGAAGGTAATAAATCTAAAGCAGTAAATAAGATTGTGGAGGAATTTTAAATGGGTATTTTTAGTAATTTATTTAGTACAGGAGGATTAGTTTCTGGAGGACTTTCTAAACTTTCACAATGGAAATGGATCTTCTTAATAGTAATAGTTCTTGCAGTTATTTTTGGATTTATTTATTGGTTAAGAATGGCCAAAAACAAAAAGACACAATGGACACATACAATAAAAGTAAGAAGATTATTACAAAATGGAACATTAACTGTAGAAGTAATTCATAATGCACGAAGATTTCCATTAGAAAAAGGTGTTGAAATGTTTGAGTTAGAAAAACCTATTCTTGGAAGTTATTTAATCCCTCAACCAGGGGAATATACAGGAGGGAATGAATTTTCAATTATTTTAGATTCTTATAATCGTATTTGGGAAAATAAAGGAGTTTCTTTTGATAAGCATACTCAAAGTGTTCATGTTTCTGGAGTTCATGCAGGGATTGATGTTCAAATGGCCAATTCTAAAGATAAATGGCAACAAGCACATAAAGTAAATAAGAAAATTACAACAGCAGAATTAATTAAGGCAGGACTTAAAGCACTTGGTATTATTGCAGTTGTAATTCTTGGAATAATGGCCATTCAACAATGGGGAGATGCACAACAATATAAAGCACAATCAGAACAAGCACAAGCAGATGCTATGATCCAAATCAATGAAGCAACTAAAACTATGAAGTCTGTTGTCAATACTCAACAATTAATGATAATTCCTATGTTGGAAGCCCTTTATGGAGATGAAAACATTCAAAGTCAAATTAACAAATATAGGGGAGATTATGAAATTGAAGAAATTTAAATTTATTGATTTTTTAAAACCAAAGAAGGTAAGACAGATGGAGAAGTTGATGGAAGATTTCAAGAAAGGACTTGTTTTAGAATATCACGATCCTAAAAATCAAAAAAAGAAAGAGGATAATTAGATGGGATTATTTGATACTTTTCAAAATAAAGCCAAAGACAAATTGGATAAGATGAATAATCCAAAGGATTATGTTAATGAAAAGAGATTTAAAAGTCAAGAAGGGATATATGATGATAAAATACTTCCAGATGATGAATTATTTAAAGAAGAAAAAAAAGAACAATCTAAGAAAGATAAGAGAAAAAAAGATAGAGATGATTATGATGATTATGATGATTATGATGATTTTAATTCTAGAGATCAATATAATTTATATCCTGCACAAAAGCCAGAAAGTTTTCACTTCTTTATTCTAGAAAACCAATATCAAGATTTAGAAAGAGCAATTAGAGGAGTAAAAGATGTTTGGGATAAGGAAAATCAAAAATGGACAATTAAAAGAAAAGAAATTCATTGTTTTACAGATGAAGAAAGTGAGGAAATTGTAAGAACAGCACAAAGCCATCTTTCAAGTGATATTAAATTAGCAATTTTCAGTAGAGAAGAATATCCAATTTTAATGGAAGCAATTTATGAACAACTTTGGGTTTTATTTAAGGAGATAATGGATTATAGATATGCAAGGTACGGAAATATTACAAAACAACTAGTTATGAAACAACAAGCAGTTAATATTTTTACAATGCTTATGATGAGAATTAAAGCAAATTATTCAAGAGCAGTTGATGGAAGAGAAAACAGAGCAACACATGATAGTGTAAAAGGCCAGGAATCACTTCAACAAACAGATAGAAGAGAAGTTGGAAGAGATTATACATAAAATGACAGAAACAGGAGATATAGGGGTTTTTAACCCATCTAGGGAAATTGCAATAGAAGTTACACTTCAAATCTTGATCAGACACAGGAATGCTTTAAATCAAGCAAGAGAGGGAGAACTAGGGATAGATAGTGATAGAGAATTGAATGATAATCAAAGGAAAATGAATAAGGTTAAAGGGTTGTATAAAATCATTTCTGCACAAAGAGAAATGGTTAATATTTCTAGGCCAATTGTTCAATATAGATGTTTTTCTAGTTGGAAAAAAAGTCATCCAACAGAAGAAGATAAGACAAAAACTCCTTTTGAAGATGAAGAAAATGATTATAATAAACTAATGATGCTTAGAGAACTATTAAGATATGCAGAACTAGATATAATCAATGCAGAAAAGACAGAAAGCCAAAAAGATGACTATTTAATTGAAAGAGTAACAAATCAAGGCAAGAAGTTTGAATTAACTGAAAAATACTTTGAAATGATTAATGGGTTAGAAGATACTTTTGAGAAGATCTATTTAATTATGCTTAAACACAAAATTGTTTCGGCAGGGATTGAAGAAGATGAAGAAAAGTCCTATAAAGAGTTAGAAAAAGAAGCAAGAGAAAGAGTGAGGGATGCTTAAATGAATAATATAGTAGTTTATTTCATAATTGCAGGTTGTTCTTTTGGAATAGGAAGATATTTGGATGAAATAAAAGATTTTATTAAATCTATTGAAAAAAAAGAAAAGAAAAAATGAGATTCGGAAAAGACAAAACTAGAACTAAAACAGTGTTTCCAAATCGTGATTCTAAACAATTTAAATTCTTTCAATGGACACAACATAGTTTTGTTGAAGCAATTGTTGAAAGATTGCATGTTGAAAAAGATGCTTTTATTTTAGTTACTGGAGATACTGGTGCAGGAAAAAGCCATTTTGTTGGAGGGTTATGTTTTAGACTTTTTAGAAATATTGATAATTTTGTAACTGGAGAAGGGAAGATGTTCAAAAAAGAAAACTTCATTGTAGATCCAGAAGAGTTTGCAGTTAAGATGATTACAGAACAAGGAAGTGTTCTTTGGATTGATGAAGGAAGAGATGCAGTTAATAGGCAAAAATGGTTTAGTGAGATTAATCAAACAGTTGCAGGAAGGAAAAATAGAAATAGAAAGAATTTCAATGTTTATTTTTTATGTATGCCCTATGAAAGAGAAATAGATCCAAAAATGGCAAGTCATCTTTGTTTATGGTTATGGGTTAGAAGAGGAGTTATTGAAGTTTATTGTAAAATGTCTGGAAAGAAGGGAGGAACTGGTTTGGATATTCAAAAGATATTAGATAGAGAAGAGAAATATATGAAAGAAAATCCAAAGGCCAATGTTATTATTCCAACAATTCATCCAGAGTTTCTTGGAAGGATTTACTTTAATGCTTTAAGTAAAGGATTCAAAAGAGAATATGATGATCTAGTTGAAAAAAAGAAAGCAGTTGGAGAATTAAGT
>Ga0075122_10002884_pt1 | contig 11115 bp, 8 predicted proteins | sample AntAceMetag02UKB_FD_69790 | JGI IMG/M metagenome (GOLD analysis project Ga0075122, IMG submission 69790) | Saline lake microbial communities from Ace Lake, Antarctica - Antarctic Ace Lake Metagenome 02UKB | ecosystem: Environmental > Aquatic > Non-marine Saline and Alkaline > Saline | place...
AACGTGACTGTATGCCCACCAGTAGAATCCATATCTAGCTGGATAAGGTATGTAGCCCCCTTGCGTGTGTTTAACAAGTTGAGAGTAGTGTCGCCTGTTATCTCACAATAAAATGCGTTAGAGTCGTCGGCATCAAGGTTTAGAGGGTTTGCGAATACAGCCTCTTCCATGTAATCAGGAGCAGGGTTTGGATTATCAGGAATATTTATGCTTCCCATCGGTTTGAGTTTTAACAAAGATACGAAAAACTAAAAAATCCCCACCTGATACAGATGGGGACTCTGGTTTCAACCTGCTATGCAGAATGAAAGGGATGCGTATTTTAATCCTGAAGTTGCTTTTTGGAAGTAAGATTCTTACGTATGGCCTCAAGGAGTTCAGGTTTTTTCATACCCCTTACTCCTTCGATCTTGAGTACGTCGTGTGCCCACTTCTGTCCAGCGAAATAGGTTATCTTCCCGCTTTTAATATCCCCAAGTCTCTGGTTGTCCTCCGGGCCTATACTTGTGGTATCTGGAGTATCTTCTACGGTTTCCTTCTTTGGCTCTTCAACCTTGGGTTTTTCTTTGACTTCCTCTGTAGTCTCCGGAACTTTTTCACCCTCAACTTCCTCGGTATCCTCCGCACCAACTTCTTCTCCTAACACGTCTATTGAAGGATCTCTCACTTCATACTTGTCCTCTAACGTGGCATAGAATATCTTCCTCTTATTGTCGTCATGAAGGAAGTATTCGAATAATCCATTTTCCGGACTGCTAAAGAACCGGGAGGCAAGAGTTTTTATGACCTGCTTATTGGGCATGTATACCCATGTGAACTCATTCTTATTGTAGGATATGGTCTGGTTGTCTACTGCCCTTTGGATATTAGCACGTAGGACTATCCTCTCCCTGGACTGTATCTCTCCAAGGAACGTGTCAAAGCCACGTCCCGATGCATCGTGCTTCATCTCTTCCTGGGTTACAACACCAAGCAGTTCAACACGTATTATATCCAGTGATTTTTTCTTGTTGTGGGCATGTGATATCCCCCACGCTGCGGCAATCATCCTCAACAGATCCTCACTACCTGTATTATGTGGAGACAGGGGTGATAGCTTATTGTTGATCATAAACTTAACAGCTATATCCTTCTCGTCTTTGGCAATTACCTCACGTGCTTCTTTGTCGCGGTCTTCGCATATGATAGTGCCATCCTTAACCTTATGACATAAATCCATCATAAAGAAAATGAAGTCAGGCTGGCTTTTTTTGATCGCCAAGGATCTCTTAAACTCCATACCTAGTGGTTTGTATATCCACTTGCCATCTTTGTTTTTTCTTGGTGCGGAAACGCAATACCTCCAATGTTGAGACCCATATTTCTCATCATCTGAAAGTGCTTCAAAGGGCGTGAATGCCCTTGGGTCCACTTCTGTAATTCCTGTAGCATTGCGTTTAATAGGTGTGTTCCTTTTGAAAATAACGGTATTAGGTAAATTGGGAAGAACTTTGTCCAGGAACTCCTGGTACTTATCCCATTGCGGCATACCTTCTTTTAATTCTTCGTTGTTAACGTACAGCATTTGGTTTTCTTTTTTAGTTAAACATTTTTCGGCTTAAGATTTCTATGATTATATATATCTATGACAAACTGATCAAATCCTTCTTCTGTCATTTGATTTTTAGCACGGTTAGCATCATTTGTTGTCCATTGTAAATTATCCATATTATTATTAATTCCATTAACTCTCGGCTCAATATGATCTATTTGTGCATTCTCTTTAGTTAACTTGTAACCCGTAATAGCACACCTTCCTCTTTGTTTGTGCCATAATTGCCAGAATATCCAAGCAAGCTCTTTTGATGTTTTCTCCATGCAATCATAGGCTTGCCTAAATCTTATAGCCCTATAACGAAAATATCTCCTCCTTCGATGCTCACGATTTTCTTTAAGCTTTTTTGGACTCGATAATCGCTCCTTGTTTTTAAGCCATCTTTCATGGTGAAGTATTTCTTGACATTTCTTACAATACGGTCTTAAATATTCGGTTATAGTCCCATCTCTTTTGCAAAATGTTTTATGTGAGGTTTTATATTCAGATCTGTCAAAATTCTGTTTACAGCGTTTGCAAACTTTCTTGGTTGGATCGATATTTCTAAGACGTTCTTCATAATCTTTTCTCCCCTCACTTGACATCCACCTTTTGTTAAGGTGTTTCGATTGACATTTCTTACATCTAGAATGTAAACAAGCAACCCTTAATCCATCTGCCTTTCTAGTAAAGACATGGGCAATTCCGTATTCTGATTCATCCAAAATTTCTTCACAATCTTTGCATCTCTTCTTTGGGGTAACTATTACATCATAATCAGTTCTTCTTGGACCCTTTACTTTTACCATGGCGATGGATTTAAAATATTAAGTAAGCGATAAGGCCACTCCTAAGAATGACCCCATCGCCATAACTATCTGTCTGTCAGCATTATGCCTTCGTTATTTGTATATGTTGATTACAATTTGCAATAAAAGCGGCAAATTCTGAAAGCATATATACATTGGTTCTGTCATACTGGTCAACGATCTGGTATCCCATTCCGTTAAGTCCAGCTACAGTTCCCATGATTCTGGTACGATCTTCCCCGTTGTGGTTATAGAAGCAGATTGAAATGTTCGGGACGGTAACTTTCGCTCCACCCTGTTCATTGCTCACTGATGCCATACCTATGGGAATCATCATTCCTGCATCCTTGAACTGATATGAAGAGTTACCCAACTTGTTCGGGTTTGAGAAAGAAGCAAGCTCCTTACACATAAACTTCACACCATTCTTCTGGACATTCTTGAAATCTACACCAAAGCTCTTGTTGCCCTCGGCAAGTAGGTCTGATCCTCCGGACCATTCCTTGAGTGCTTCAAGAACGCCATTCTCTACCTTCAGTCCTAAATTGGACCCGTAGGTGAAAAGAACATTCTGGTCGATAACGCCCTGTGATTGCAGTAATGGCTTGATCTGATCGAAATATTCCATGTCAAAGTCATCGATGTATGACAAGCTCTGTGCCAACTCGGTCTGCCAGTTCCAAATTCCTTTGGTTCCGGTTACTGCCGGGGTGCCTCCTGCCTGGGAGGTCTGCGTCAACGTGTTGTCATTTTCCTCACCGATGAACAATGCAGAGTCAATCTGATCATCCAAGCGGAATTCTGTCTCAATAGTTCCCTTATCAAACAGACCTGTTCCACCATTCTTTAGTTTGGCTTGAGAGATTTGTTCACGGTAACTTCTTTGAGCGATCTGGCCACCTTCGAAACCTACCGACTCCTTCACAATATGTGTGTGGTGTTCCCTACGGTAAGTGCCAACAGCCATTCCGTCCGGTTGTCCTGATCCGGGACCATAATAGCTAGGGCCAATGATTAATTCGGTGCCTACTGGAATAGCCGTTCCAATCCTTGCATCGCTATCCAGGGGGGTTATGGTATATGTAATGTTCACCCCTACTCCTGCTCCAACAGTGGTCACAACGTACCACCTGTCTTTCCCTACATCATCATGTTGGTATGATTTAGGGATCAGGACGGTAAAACGCTCCCTCAATGGACCGTTGTTGTTTGTGTCAAAGTCTCCGGCTGCAAGCATTATTGACCTTGTTACACCCGCTGCGCCAGTATCGATACCATCACCTGTGCCATTATCGGCTAGGGTGACGACACGTTGCTCGGCAGCGTCTTCATAATGATAAAATAAACGATTTGCTGTAGTCTGTGTTCTTGCAAACATGCGTAGGAAATCGAGGATCTTGAATCCTCCACCATACCTCTGAAACCATTGCTGGTAAATTTCGGGCGGGAAGTTGATGCTATACAACGAAGCCCATGCAGCGGTATAATTTCCCTTCGCAGCGTATTGTGTTACTGCCACGATATTATTGTTTTATGTTAATACTACTATTTCCCAAATAGGGGCTGTCCTTCTCCTGGTGGCTTTTCACTCTCTCCTGCCCACGTATTGAATTCTGTCGCCTCCTTGTCGGTCTCTCCCTTTGGCTTAGTTTTGTCCTCTAAAGGTTTCGGGTTGGCATACTTCTCTTCCAACGTGTTCGTAACCTTCGTTTCGACATCTTTACCATAAGCCAACATCATAGGGGCGAAATTTTCTTGCACGAATCTCTCTCGTACATAATCCACCGCCTGTTTAAGATTCTCTTCTGTTGGCTCAAGACCGTTCTCTAATACGAATTCAAGGACATCGGTTTTTATTCCGGACTTAAACTCGTCTGGAACGGCATATGAAAACACGTCTGCCTGTTTGCCTTCAACCTCGTCCTGGATGCTTACTTCTTTTAAGTTCCCTAGAAACGTGTCGGAAACTTTTTCCCACTTGTCTGTAAGCACCTGTGTGGTTTTTACCTTCTCCGCTGCTTTCGCAGCCGACTCTGCCTCGAAGTCACCCACTGCGGGTATCTCGACATCTTTTATCTTGCTGAGATTACTACGAACGCTGGTTGCTGCACTAGCGATTTTGTTCCTTTGTAGCGATGTCAACTCGCTAGGATCGCTTTCTGCGTCAATACCCAGTTGGTCGTAAATCAGTTCCCTTGCACCGGATTCACCTCCGATGACATTGGGATTTCTGACAATCTCCCCAAGGACTAAGACTTCAATATCCGGTAACGTGGATAAGTCTGTTGAGACTATCTTGTTTAAAGCTGCGGGATTAACCTCATCCCCAAACTTTATAAGAATAGCCTGTCTTTTACGCTCATCCTCGTTAGCGAAATATTTACTTGGATCGAGAGCTTCTTTGGCTTTGTCATACTTCTCATTGAGTTCTGCCACCTTGCCCTCTAATTGGGTTTTTTCTTCATTTAATGTTTTTACTGCCGCAAGATCTTCCCTGAACTTCACATCCGATTCATACGACGTGCCATACTGTTCATTGAACTTGTCCATCTTGAACTCCCACTCGCCTGTTGTATCCTCCGGTTTTTCTTCCGGCTTTTCTTCGGGCTTGTCTTCCGGCTTCTCTTCTGGTTTTTCTTCCGGCTTGTCCTCTGGTTTCTCTTCTGGCTTCTCTTCAGGTTTCTCTTCGGGCTTTTCTTCGGGTGGTGGATCTCCTTCGGCTGGAACTCCTCCATATCCAGGTATCTCTTCCCCTGCTTCTGGTTTACCCTCCCCTTTAAAAAATTCGTCTAACTTGTTATCTTGAGGATCGGCAACTTGTAGTCCTTCTTGTTTCGGCATGATTTTCTTTTTGGTTTAACAAAATTAATGAATGTTTCGTAATAATGCGAAATGCTACAATTTCATCGTTTTATAACGTGTCGGCAAAAAATTGTATGTCGCTTCTGAGAGGTACATCTGTTGGGATACAGAGACTTTCTGACCATCGTTTAAGAGGGCTGCAAACTTGTTATTATCTGTCTGCCTAAACATTGCCACAGCATCACTTCCAGGCTCGTCGCTTGGCTCCAGTCCTCTTTCTTTGGCGTACTTTTCAACTTGTGATACCATTGGCGATAGCAACTTCTGAGTAATGTCCACCCCTTGTTGTCTGAGGTTCCCTACTATTTCAATCTTATCTTCAGCTAACATTCTCTTTCTCCATTTGTTTTTCAAGTTGGTTCATGTAGTCCCCGTTGATCTCCATCATCTTTAACCTTAGATCGATGGCTCCTTTGTTGTTGTCTACGGCTATCTGCCCCTGTGTCTTCATGTTTTCTTCCATGGCTGCTCTCTTCATACCATCCTGGCTTATCTGTAGGGCATTATCCGTTTGTTGCTTTATTAGCTGCTGTTTTTCCTGGAAGGACTTCTTCTCCATACGCTTCCTTGCCTGATTCAGATATAAACGTATCTCCTTGATGTTCCCTCCTGCGTGTAGCCTCTCTACGATGTATGTGTAGTCATCGTATGATATCCCCGGATTACCATCTCTCCCTGGCTGTAGGGATATCTCTGCTGCCCTCAGTAGTGCTGTCTTCTCCTGTAACGTGGGACGTGCCTGTAGCCTTATGCCATACTCTGCGGCTGTGCTCTGTGCTGTCCTTATTGCTTCTATGCCTCCCATGCCTATCACCTTCTCATATTCGGCTGTAGACTCCGGATCGTACTTAAGCATCTGTTGTATGCGTGGGGATGCTGACTTGGCAAGTTGGTTCTTGAGATTGAATAATCCCCTAATCATTGGCTTCATGGAGCTATGTGTCGCCTGTAAGCTCCTCTCTGACGTTGTTACAGGTGCATCCGGATCGGGTGTTGCTCCAAGGGCCATTGGTGAGAAACCTGTCATCTTCTCGATAAGGGTAAACTGTAGCTGTATTCTTCCCATGGCTTCGGCAAGGGTGTTTCCCATACCTCCCTCCAGCCTGTGTACTGGCGCAGATGCTCCTCCCGTATAAGACTGCCCAATAGCTCTTGACATGAACAACAATATCCCTGTTTCTTTCCACATCTTAAGGATCGCGGACGGGCTAAATTTCTTGTCACCATCGGATATATTTTGTAGCATCCTCCAGTCTACGGTATACCCGGACTCAAACTGTTGGGCCATAGAGTTCTGGTATTTTACCCACCCTATCTGTATGTTGTCATATATGGGAATTAATCTTGCCGTTAATGGCTGTCCGGGGATTGAGAACCCTTTATACGTTAGCTCTATCTCATTGGGACGTGGACGTGGTTGGTAGAATGACTTCCCGTAGTCAAAGGCGTAATCGGTACCTACTATCCATGTGCCTTTATACAAAAATCTTGCTGTCGTTTTATTAAGCTTTTCCCTCTTCCCAAGATCTTGACCTTCCGTGTATGGCAACATGCGTACTTTCCCATACTTGTTAGTGTACTTTATTTTCTTCTCAACGTCGGAATCTATCCACTCAAAATCAAAAGCTACTACTGTAAAATTGTCGTATCCCCAACTTCCGCTTTGTTTATTATACTTGTCCCATCCATCCTTTGATGGGTTCCCGTATACGCCAACATACTTTTCCGCTACCTGCTTGATCTCTTTCTCGGTATACCCTTCATTAAGCATCTGCTCCCTGAGATCGGATATCTTCATGTCCTTAAACTCTCCACCATATTCGGAGTCTCTATAATCATGGTACTTGGAGTATTGCATAACCATGAATTCCGCATCTGCATACCTCCATTTTATCTTTTTCGTATGAGAGTCGTAGTCACCCTTCGTAAATGCCCTGTTGAGGTCTATGATATCATCAATGATCTTCGCTTTCAGGTCCATCCACTCTGAAATATCTGACGTGTGACGCAGTAACTTCTCCATCTCCATGGCATACACCATCTTGAACCCTCCGGCCTCCTTGAACATCTCAAGCTCCTCTACGTTCTCAGGAACGAAATCTGGCCTCTCTACTGGCACCCCTGCCATTGCCCTTGCTGCCAAAAGCCTCTGGGCGATAAAGCTCTTTGTGTTAACCCATAGCTTCCACTTATCATTCTCCTCTGCGGCACCGCTGTCAGCATCTACAGCATCGGCTATGATGTCAAAGTCTATATCATCGAATAGGCCGTGTATCATGTCCCTTATCATCTGGGCAGGAGACAATATATCCCATAACACGTTCATCCATCCTCCACGCTCCTCTGTCTTGTTCTGTGTCCATGATCCGTCGGCATCTGTTATGGCTCCGGTTGAACTGTCCTTCTTTACCCCACTGAGATAACGCTTGTACTTCTCCTCTGGCTGTTGCCCCACACCGTAAGCTCTTAGGTACTGGAACATGCTTCTCGAAGACGAAGACATGGCTGTGCTGTCCTTAAGGTAACGCGAATATATGGCTGACCCAACTGCTTTGGTGTACTTTCTCGATGTCTTCTGCTCTGGGGGTATATTCCTGTCGGGAAACGGAAATATCTCTGGGTAAGTGTCAGTGAATAGATTCACAATATTATGTATTTCTTATTTAAGACAAAATTACAAAATTAGATCAATATGGGTATTGGCGTAAAATATCAGTTATTTTTGCAAGGTCTATAGTGTCGTCATCAGAAGTTTCCATAAGCTTAGAATATTTGCTCTGAGACCCCATTAAGGCCACCATGAGACTTGCTAACGTGTCATAGTTCCTTAGTTCGTCCATCGTAGTGATATCCCTCGCCTCCTCTAATAGTCTCAGGTGCTTGATGTGCTTGCACCTATATTGGAAAAATGTTCTCAGCAAGTTAAACCCCTCCTGCTTGTTGTTGCCATGTATACGTACTCCGGGTTCATTCTTCATCCTCCCTTCATAATCTACATCGTACTTGAGGTACCCCAGATATCCCCACAGCCTGAAGTTCTTATACACTATGGGTAGGTTCATCTCCGGGTACACCATATATCCGTACCATATGCATGTTTTTAACACGTCCTCACAATAATCATCATCTGTCTTTGCCCTATATCGGTACGTGCATATAACATTGTCAGACTTCCTTTCGCTCCTTAAGACTTCCGCCTTATCAATTTTACTGTCGTGCTCCCAGTATACGGATATCCCTCCATCTGACATCCCGGACTTCGAATACCCTGCGTCCTTCTTTACCTCTTGTGCAAGTTTGAAGTTGAACGGGTCAGCCCCTACGGTACCCTTCGACGGGTTTGTGGGCATCCATGTTCTCTTCTCCTCCATGTCTATTGTATCCCATACAAGCTCCATCACCCTCCGATTGCTTATACCTTCGAAAAATTCTGATACCTCCCACCTACCATCCTTGTCACCCTGCCATTCTACATTAGAACCAAACCCATCTGTCCACTCAAAGTTTCCAGGTACGGTCTCTGACTTCTTCCTTAACTCGTTTATCGTTTCTACAATCATCTCCGTAGGAAACCCTATCTCTCCAGATTCTCCTACCCACACGTCCTTCCATGACATCGGGAACATCTTCTTTTTCTTCCTGTACTCCGATAATGACTCCGGAGTATCCTGCTTTAGTAGGAATTCAAAGTCATCGTTAATATACGACGTGGCTGTCTGCTTGAATCCCTCTCTCCTTTGGTGCGGTAATATCTTGTCTTTTACGCTATACCCATGACTGTCGATAAAAAGATCTAACCCTTCGTCAGACTTCACATACAACCTGAATAGCCCGGACTGCGTTTGCCCATTTGGTTTGCGCTGGTAGAATGATGACTTGTTAGCCATGGCCCTGTATGCTGCCCCTCCTGCCGTATACTCCTCTGCCGTTGACGGCTGATAGCAATATCCATGTATGATCGCGCCATCGCCCTGTGATAGACAGTTCTTAATGACCATCCATCTCTCATCAACGGATAACGCCTGAGTTTTACCACTCTCGTCAATCAATGCTGCTACCAACTTTTTACCATCATAAAACGTGGAACTTGATGTCATTGAGTATGTAATCTCGTTATTAAGCCCAAACATGTCAAACTCATTTGCCGGGACTTTGTGGGTAATCGATTTAGGTGAAGTGAATCCACTCGTTGAAAATGGTCTTATAAATAGAGGCATCCTGTTCATGGCCTCTAACATCTTTCCTGTGAAATGCACCTCTGCGTTATCGCCTGTGTATGACATTACCCCTGCACCATCTGTTCCTATCGTTATCGTGACTATGGAATGAATTATCGATAGTCCTTTATTTGTGTTACCGCTACGCCTGTTTTTGGGTTGGACGGGTCCGTAACACAGCCTCCTCCCAAGATCTCTCATCCTGTACCTGCCATCAGCTTCAGGTATTGCCCATCCATTCTTATCTGTGTTGGCAAATGTCTCCGTAGTTTCATGTGCGTACTTGTGAAAAAGAAACTCTTTCCTGTCCCTGTCCCTAAAATGCAGGTTCCCATCCGGAGTCACTTCTGCGATATACCAGAAATTAAGATAGTCAAAATGCCACCCGGATATATACGTTGGCTTGCCCATATTGAAGAACCAGTACCCATTGATCCTATGCCACCATATTTTCTTTATCCACTTTATCTCATCCCTTAAGTCTTCCTTCCTCTCCAGGAATAGACTCCAGTACCTCTTCTGTAACCTGAAACGTGTTATCGTGTAGTTCGCTATCCTGGATGCCTTTTCCCTCTCCATCTCCTTGGCATCCTCTTCTATCTGCGCTAACTTGCGGGGAATTTCGATCTTCTCAAACCTCTGATCTTCGGGCTTTAATCCATACCCGTCTATCAAACGTATGTCTGGAGGCTTTGGGAGCCTTAACCTTATTGGGCGTAAATCGACATCGTTATCATTTACCAACACGGTCTCATCCGCTGGAAGGTATTTCTTTTCGTAACGACTATCTAGGGGGTATTCGTTCATTTGTCTGCTACAAACTTCATTTTATTTGGCTTATAATTACCATAGGGGTTGGCCTCCGGGAATATGGGTTCGTTCCTTTGTAGCTTCTCTGCGATGTCCTCAACACGTATGCCAAGCCCTCTTCCCTCAATGCTTCTATACAGATCCTCTCTTAAACGTGTCTCATCCTTCCCCTTAAGTACAGTATCAGTAAGAGTATTTATCGCGTTATGCAATACCTCTATATTCTGAATCGTCTTGGTGTAATCCTTGGTATCGATATCCCCACCCATTACTAGCTGGTTTAGCTTCGCGTACATCTCCTTGTAGGACTCAAGCATCAGCAATGACGGGTTATTGAACAGATGTAGGTATTTTATTATCATCGCATTTACACGACTGTCTTTACCTATAAGGATGTCTTCAATAGCAGGGCTAATACTCTTACCCTCCACTAACCCAACCATCCGGGCAACCATCATCTTCCTTTGAGCTAATTGTGGGTATTCCTGTACTATATCTGTATTGGCAAGATCGTACATAAGGATAATGTACTGGATTATCTGGTTTGAATCCCTGCTCCTTATTACTTTAAAATCTTTGTACTTTAAAAGCTTCGTGAAGGATTTTTCATCTTTGGGGTCATAAAGGAACTTCGACGTGTCGAGTTTTTCTAGTTTCATCTTGCGGCTGTTTGATAAACAAAGATAATAAGAAATGAGGAAGGGATATCGGTGGAACTTCAATCCACACCCGGAGGCACTTTTCTGTCGATATCCCAATAAAAAAAGCCGAACATAACATCCGGCTCTTCCCCCTAAACCTGATAACTATTAAAAAATTATGATGTTGTCGATGTTGTCGATGT
>Ga0075122_10002885_pt1 | contig 11112 bp, 10 predicted proteins | sample AntAceMetag02UKB_FD_69790 | JGI IMG/M metagenome (GOLD analysis project Ga0075122, IMG submission 69790) | Saline lake microbial communities from Ace Lake, Antarctica - Antarctic Ace Lake Metagenome 02UKB | ecosystem: Environmental > Aquatic > Non-marine Saline and Alkaline > Saline | place...
AAATTTATTAATACAATATTTTCTTTATGTGTTTTGTAGATCCTTTTTTGTGCTTTTTCTATAGTAACTACATCTTTTCGATCAAAATAGTTTCTCAATTCGTCCTCCTTTAGACAATTCCTTAATTATAATAGGTAGAAAGACAACTAAGGAAGGTTATCTTTATCAGCAAATTAGCAAAATCTGCCTATCTACCTATACTTATTTTACCACATTATAATTGATTTGTCAAGCCCTAAATCTATACATCGGCTCAAACCAGATAAATATGATAAAATTTGTCCGCTATAAGGTTATGGTTCCAGCCGTTGCGTTTGTAGCAATTCCGACGTTCCAGCTCTTCCATAGAGTTGTTGTTTGTCTTAAATCTGCTTTTTCAAAAGTTCCCGTAGTATTAGCGAGTGTATTACCTTCTAATACCAACTTCACTATTTTATTAGCAGCAGGCGAAACCAACCAGAGCACTGTATCGCTAAGCACTCTACCCCAAGGCGTATAAATATCAGCTACTTGAGGCAATCTCATTATATCTATTCCAGAGATCGTAGGAATGCTTCCAATAGAAACATACTTGGATTCTAGATCATAGCGATAATTCGCATCGTTAGGAAGCACGTTCAATAATCCGACCGCTGTTCCTAAAAGCACGGCTTTTGATCCACCGTTCCAAGCAGTAACTTGTTCTGCTAATCTAACCAAGCCTGCCTGTGTATAACCAGAAATTCTTAAACCTGTTGTTGCCGTATTAGGCAATGCAGCCATAGCAGCCGCCATCGAATGATAAACATCAATCGTCATCTGTGTTTCTATTGACTTGATGGCTTTAGTTGTAAAAGCCGCTAAACTTTCTTTCCCTGCCAAAACCCTATATAACGAAACCCCAACAGTAATAGTATGAACTTCAGGTACAATTGTTACTTGTCCATTGTATTGTTTTCTAACTTCGGCTTCGCGCTTTCCTAATGTGCCACGACTTACAACAAACAAGTCTCTTGGTTCTACATCGAAAGCTGCACTATCGCCCCAGCCAATCATTCTTACATCAGAATACATACCAATACTATCAAGAATTGAATCTGGTAAAATCATATCAATCAACGAACCAACAACGGAAAATGCCGCTGCCGCAACGTTGGGATAGAAGAACCATTCTTCAATTGGCGCTTCAGCCACAATGCCAAGATTGGCGCGTTTTATGATCTCTTCTCTAAGCGCCCTGTTAACCATGGCTTCTTTTTCATCTAAGCTATAATCAAGATTATATCGTCCTTCTATGTGATTGGTGTGATACCAATAATCTAAATAAGCTCTTGCTAAAGTTTCATTTTTTAGGGATTTAGTTGAGAAGCTAATTAATTTATCTACTGTATTTCTCATATTTTCTCTCCTTTATCCTTAGTTATCCAAACATACAAGTTTGTATGCAGTTACGCGCTGATTGTTAATAGCGCCAGTACCTATCGAAAAATAGGTTGTTGCCAAATATTGCCATGACATTCTACTGCCAGTTGCAGCGGTATCTGACCAATATAGCGTATATACGCTACTTCCAGAGTGTGCATAAACATTCGAACTAAACGTATTTACGAAGCAATCCGCACTTAATTCTATAACATCGCCAGCCTGTGGCTTAAAGGCACTAAATACATTGCCTCCAATATTATAAAAATTACGTGGATCGTCATTTAGCCCAGCATACTGCAAACTTCCATCAACTGTTATGTTAGCTGAATCCTGATTAGCCATCCATAAACCGTCCATGTTAGAACCGGTTGTGCTGGGGGCTGTAACATCCCAGACCTCTGAATAGCCAGATGAGCCAGATGAGTTATATACATTTTGTGTGTCTAGTCTAAAAACATTTCCATTATCTATATCTACTGAACTAGCAGTTACAGAATATCTGTTATATGCTACAACATCATTGGCTACGCAAGATTTTTGTAATAAAATTCCTTGTGTCATATTTTTTTCCTCCTTTAATTATTTTAATTCATCCCAAAAAGATTTTTTGGTTGTGTCAATATCTTCCCATGGAAGCCCATATTTATTCTTTTTAGAACTTTTGTCTTCCTGTTTAATTGCATATGTAAAGGCTTGTGCCTTACAATCGTTTTTCCATCCATTGATTGTTTCCAAGTCATATTCTACAGACTTTTCTCGCATCTCTTCAATAACCTTTGCAGGAATTTCAACATTATCTTGCAATTCTTTTAATGCGGCATTAACTTCGAATTCAAATCTTTCTTTTTCGATTTTATCTTTAAAATCTTGTAATTGTTCATTCGTTGAAACAAATTCTTTGTTTGAATCAAACAAATTTTTTGTTTTTAAATATAACGAATTTATAATTACAGAAAAATCTTTGTCTTTATCTTCTTTTTCGAATTCGGCTTTAAGAATGTCGCTAGCTTCTTCTTCATCTTCAAATAATGCTACGAGTGCTTCAATATCAATATTGTCATTTACTGACATAATAATATCTTCGCTTCCCGCAACTTTATATTCGCTTTTTGTTACTTCTTCTTTTTTATCCAAATATATTTTTCCAACTTCTTCGTCAACAGTATATTCGGCTCTATATTCTTTTTTATCTTCATGATCGCGTATGTAAGCATATTTTTCATCAACAGCCTCTACCCAATATTTAGCGAATTTTTGTTCGCCATATACATGGTCGGCTAAAGAACTGTTAAGTATTTCAACGGTCTGTAAAGATAATAAAGAAATGTTATCTTCCTCTTTAATTTTCACGTTATTTTTATCCTCCTTTTCTATTTTTTGATTTTTTACGGTCTTGTCAATATCAACGTCTTCTGTCTTCAAATCTTCTTTTACATCTAAATCTTCTTCAGAAGAAAAATCATTATCTTCTTTTTTAACCCAGCTACCATCTACTACTTTATGCGTTTTCTTAAAGTTGGCAATAGCAATTGCCCATCCATTTTTATCCTCATCAACGCCAATAGCATCGGCTTGTGCGGAAATAGAATTGGCTTGCCCAAGTGTAATTGGTGGCTCAATGCCCTTTAAAGCATCATTTATTTCTTCTAAATTTTTATAAGGCATAATATCCTCTCCTTCAAAATAAGTTAGATTCTTTTCATCATCTTCTTCTAACAAATTTGCAATATGTTTTGACCATTCATATCCTTCGTTTCCTCCATATAACATAAAAATAATATAAGAATCCGATGGTAAATCTTCATCTATGTCATCAAAATTTTTACCAGAAAATACCTTGTGTATATGGCGTATTTTTGAAGCATTAGTAATGTCTTTTTTAATTAGGTGACGAGCCAGCGCTAATGCAACAGGATTCCCACCTCTCCCAAATTCTTTATATAGGTCTAAACCCTTTTGCACATTAATTTTCACGCTATTTGGAATTGAAAAATCAATTGTTTCATATTTAGAAGAAAATTCTAAATCATAATCATGTTTATATAAAGCATTTTGTTTAGCAAAAGATAAAACATTAAGTTTTGCGCCTGGAGATGCCTCCGAAATGCCTTTTCCAAGCAAGCAAATACCCATATAGGAAAAATCTTTCATCTCAAAAATATCAGATTCCATTTCCCAGTAATCTAATAGTATCATTTCAACGCTAACTTTTGTTTCACCGTCTTCTTTTTTTAAAATTCGAACAACTTCAGAAGCATAGTTTTTCCAGATTTTTGCAGAAACCATTAGCCCCAATCGACCGTCATCAAGTTTTATAAAATTTGCACTATCTGCGACTACAAACCCTGCAATCAAAGTATCTTTGGGAAGAGCATGTGTTCCAAAATCGTCTCTATAGGCATCCACATTATAAATTATAGGAACATCATAAATAGTTGGTGCAGTTTTTTTCAACGTTTCTTCCGAGCAAAACAATTCGTGTAAATTAATCCCAGAACTAAACGCTTGTATTTCAACGGTCATAAATCTAGAATCTGGATTTTCTTCTTTTATTTCTGCGAATTTTACCTCAAAACTTAGTCGTTTTTCATTTTTTTTATTCAATTTTTTACTCTACCTCCTTCCAAAGACAATCATATCTTTAAAATCGCGCTATAATTTTTAGCCATAAAGGAAGATTTTGTAAAGATTCTCTCAATAGCGAATTATCTGTAAAATAATATTTCTTTTCATCTATTCCTAAAATTGGAAATCCCAACTCATATACAAGATAATTTGCTACTAACTTGTTGCATTTATATTTTCGTTTTATAAAGCATGGGTTTACAAACATATATATCTCCCTTCATAACTAAAAATGTATTTTGTAAATATTACCAAACAATCCAGTTATATACATCGTTTGTCGAAATAACGTATCCAGAACTAGCCGACGTAATAACCAAATTGCTCCCGCTGTTTATGACTTTGAAATCATCAATATTTGAACCAGATACAAAACCATCCACAATAAATCCTGCAATACCAGTAGTTCCTGTAAGTAAATCTATTGCACTTCCGTCAACATCTGCTAAAGTTGCTACTTGGCATCCAGTTACAACCGTACCCACCGAACTTTCCAATGCTTGTATAGAGCCACTATTTGCATAAGCAATTGCTTGCACCTCTTCAACCACCGTTCCTAATTCTGCTCTCTGCGAAGCCACATTCATTGTATCAATTTGTGCTGCTTCCGCAACAGTTATATCACTCGCTGTCATATTCGTTCCTCCTTATTTTTTATATATAATGTCCGATAAACTTTTTCATTCTTCATGAAAACATAATTTAGACCTGTTCTTTCTTTTCAATATTAGAACCACTATCTTTTGTATCTGTTGATTTTAATTCACTGTCAGTCTTCTCTGGTCTGCCACCATCTTTCCCGCTCATTTGAGCGCCAGGGACTATAGGAGTAAGATTATCTACAAATTTAGATGCTCTTGCTTCATCAAGTTGTCTTTGAAACTCAAAAGGATTCATCCCTAAACTTGCAGCTATCTTTTGAGGAAGTACAATTCCTTGAGCCATAAGTTTCATTTGATCGTCCATTCTTTTAACTTGCTCATTATAAAAATTTGTACCTTCAAATCTAACTTTAAATTTGAAATTCTTTGTCAATTTATTTACTTGATAATTTATAAATTTTTCGAAATCTGGATAAAGTGCCTTCATTTGATTTTCATCAACATTAAGAGATAATTGAGTTTCAATAGAATTCTGCTTTACGTCTGATGTAAATAAAAGATTCGTATTTGTTCCAGAAGAAGCCAACGCAGTTTTTACATAAGAACTATATAGTTCATTATCAGCAGTAAAATCTATTCCTTGTACGTTAGTCAAAGGCACAGCGGCAGTCTTAATCACTGAACCAATAGCCGCTTTTACTAAAGCGAGAAATTCGCCTAAATTTTTAGCAGATATACTAAATTGATCTTTATTTGAACCCTGTGTTGTTTTATTCAATAAAGGTATTTCGCCAATAACTAATTTGGCGGCATTAGCCATATTTATATCTTTTTGCAATGTTCTCATCGTTGGTTGTTCTAATAAATCTAGAAATAAACCACTATATAAAGGGAGTCTGGTTGCCATAGACATATTCATTTTCCAAGCCCAACCTGCGGATGGAGGAATATCTTGCCAATCTACATAAGAACTACCTCCTCGATAAAGCGGATCGCTTGGGGGCCTATATATTCCTGCCGTATTTTTCTTGTTTTGTAAAGAATTATATTTTTCTTTAAAAAACACAGGATAAAAGTCTAAATCAACTCCTGGCTGCATAAACCAATACATGTTTAAAGAGAATAACAATCCATAATCCCACCGACCAGTAATTAAAGTCCAATTAACTGAATTAGGTAATTCTTGTAAAACATATTGATCTCCATCAAATCTAGGCGCACAGAAAAATGTATCATTTCTGATCATTTCTTGAACAGCTATTTTAAATTCTCGACGATAATCAAATTTATCTAAAAATTCTTTCAATATATCTAAATCTTTACTATATTTTGCACTTGTATAATCAGAATATTTCGCATTTATACAATCATAAGTTAAGTCAAAAGCCAATATATTCGATTTATACTCCAAGAGGGTCTTATAAATTTGCGAAACAACCTCAAAATCTTGTGAAAAAGATTGTAGTTTTTCTTCACTACTTTTTGGGTTTTTTAAAGCGGCTACTATGTCTTTTTCTGTTGCTCTAGAAGGATTTAGAGTTATATCTTGCATCCTTGCATTTATCATATGAGGCGAAAGATATGTTTGGCCAGTTAGCCCCATAGAACTTTGAGCAAAATTTAAAACATATTCAACATCTTCTTTTGACAGAAGTATATCTTCTTGATCTTCTTCTAATGGCAATGCATCATCTTGTTTTTTCTTCAAAGTCATTCTCCTTTCATGCAGATATCTTTAAATCTTTCGTCAAAATTAATTCAATGTTGTCAAAATCCCAATAAGGAATTTCTATTAGTTTTATATTATTTTTTTTACAATAATTTCGTTTAATTTGATCGTGTAACTGTTGTTTATTAAATCCATTATTTTTATTGAAAAAATCAACAACTTCATAGTGTTGCTTGCCATTATATTCTATTGCGATTTTTTTATTTTCAAGATAAAAATCAAAATATAAACATCTTTTGTTTTGACAATACTTAAGAAAATGCTCATATTTATATTCAATTTTATTTGAGTCTAAAAAAGACATTACTTGCGATTCACCCTTTGATTTCTTGCATTTCGGACAATAGTGTCCATGGTAAATAGAATCCCACGTATCCATCCAAACATAATCACAAATATTGCATCTTGTTTCTATTATTTTTTCTGTCACGCTAAAAGCATTTCCCTCAATTTGCAAAGGAACATTATTCAATACAATCCATATTCTTGCATTATGTATCGAATGAGGATTATTTCTGCCAAATTTAGCTAAACCAATCCTTCCTTTTTTATTAATGGTTTTTAAGTTGGTATAAGAAACAAAATATTTAAATCCCTTTTTGTCAACAACATTCATTTTTGAATCATGTCGAAAATTTTTATTGTCTAAAATATGGTATCCTCTAATTTCAAAAAATCTTTTGACATACTCAAAACTTATAATTCTAGTATTTGCTCCCTTTTGAGAAGAACATTTTTTACAACAATGATGTTTGCTTCGAATAAAACACGAGAAGTTTGTTCTCCATATATTCCCACAAGAACACCTTATATCTACAGGTATAAGGACGCTATTCGCCTGTTTTCCCTCCAAAAGACATCCAAACTTTTCAATTTCACCCTTTATATATTTGTGCGTATATTTTTTTTTCATATTTTTCATATTTTTAATGTTTTTAATTTTGTCAATTTTATAAACTTAAACAGCCTGTACTAAATTCATCATTTCTCTGGAACTATCATAATCGCATTCTTTTAAAAGTTCTTGATCTAGAATAGATGCATAATGTGTTCCATATAATAAACTACTGAAACGATCTTTCCGATTCCCTGGACTTTCAGCTAATTTAATGTTTCCAATACTTACCGACATTGCCAGGTTGATACACTCATTTATCAATAATGATGTTTGAACATATGGTGCTAAAAACCAACTTTTTGCCGATGGATCATTTTGATCTAAAAATTCTTTTTGATACGAAGATTTTATTAAATAATCTTCAGCAGACATTTCATCTACTAAAAATCTAAACATTCTTTTTTGTAGTTTATCTCTCATTTGTACTGCCATAAGAGAATTTAACTTTACGGTTGCAGAAATAGGATATATGTTTTGAATTGCTCCTACTCCTAAAGTACGATTAGATAATTCTTCATAATTATCATTGCTAATTGTTGCATCTTGGACAATTGTCCACGCAGGCCATTCTGTTCCACTTTCGGGATCGGTAGTAATTTGCCCCAACTGATCGTACATGGGAAGTCCCCCACCACCTGTTCCAACATCCAAAACTAATATATCAGCATCAAAAGCATAATATAATTGTTTAATGCGTATGCTTTGTGAAATTGAATCGACACCGGAAAAAGTCTCCACATAAACTAAATCTATTGTATATCCCATGCGAGTGGGCATTAATCTCAAACAACTAGAAGCAGACAAATCATTACTTTTACCAGCTTTTTGAGCAACATCACAAGATATAAGTCTTATTTCGCCATCTACTTTTTTAATGTTATAAGGATTTTTTTTGAAATTATACGTTTCTGCCCTTTGAGGATAAAATGCCTTTTTTATTGTTCGGGCTCTGTCAAACATCTGTAACTTAAAATAAGCATCCGAATTTTCCCCATAAGGAATATTCCAAATTTCTTCTAATGCTGTTATTTCATCCATTTTGGACACTTCGTTTTTAACTTGTCTTACAGTCTTGATATTGTGCCTAATTGCTACATTTATATCTATGGCAATAAATCCACTTTTATCGCCTTTTAACATATTTATAATATTTTTCTTTGTTTCATCAAACCACCAAAGGTATTTCCTATATGCACTTGAAATAAATATTTCTTTTGGTTCTTCCCCCAAATGTGCATATTTTGAATTTTTAAGATACGGAGTTTGTCTAATATAAGCAAATGGTCTAATAACTGCGTCTAAAACGGCCTTATCAATTAATCTGAACTCTTCGTATAAAATAAATGTTGCTCTTTTTCCGCGGCTGGAATCCCGACTAGCAACAATTCTGATTACGCTTCCGTTGAAAAAATCCACCTGCCATTTATTCATATTATCGGTAAGCTTTTTGATCTCTCTGGCAAGATTTGGATAATCATTTTGAAAACTCTTGATTTTATCGCTTACAATAATGCCAGCTTGTTGTTTTGTGCTACTTACAACAACTATTTCACTATTGGGATAAAGTACAGCTATAGCACAAGCAAATACGCCTATCAACCAAGTTTTACCAACTACTCGACTACAAATAGCTACAAATGAGTCGTTGGTAGACATTAAATACACCCATATTCTTTGATAGGGATGCAAATGAATTCCAAAATAATGATCTATAAAAATATGTATATTTCTTCGATAAAAAGTTGTCCAATCAATAATATTCTCGCGTTTTATTGCACTTACTTCAACTTCTTTTACGATTGATTTAGATTTTTTAAAAATATCTTGACCTTCATTATTTCTTTTTTTTTGATTTTTAAAATTCTTATAAGAAGGCATCGAAATTTACTCTCCTTCTTCTGTGTCTAACATCATTCCAATTGATTCCAGTTCCACTGTATTAAAATCTCGCGAACCAGTAATAAAGTTTTTTATAGACCTAATAATATCTTTTTTATCTTCCGCCATATTATCCATGTCTTTATATTTTTCTTGATCTTCCCACCATTCAGCGGGAGTCAAGTTTTCAATGTCTTTAATCCATGAACCGTATCTATCTTTAAATCTATTTGCATCGGCGGCATTTTGAAGAGCAGGAGTTAAATTACTATTTTTCATTATTTCTTGTAATTGCTTTACTAAATTACTAGTAGATTTTCCTTCTATTCGAGCTTTGCGTATTTCATTTTGTTTATGGCAGATCTCTCTGACGAGAACTTCTTCGCCTTGAGTATTACACTTGGTTGTTTCTTTCCACTTAGCAAACTCAGATTCTAAATATTCATAGTCTTCTATATCTAATTTTCCTTTACCCCATGAGTTTTTATAATATTCTTTATCGAGAATAATATCAATCGGAAAAGATTCAATGACATTCAAAGAAGGTTCGACAAAAGTTAAATCTTCACTAACATCTTTACTTCCTATTTGAGTTTTTTGTATAGCAATCAGCTTAGATTTATAAAGACCAAAAATATTATCGATATCAGTACCACTTTCTGCACTAGTTTTTATATGTTGTTTTGCACTTTCAATAGCTTTTTCATCATATTGTACGTTAAGCAGTCGACACATTCGTAATAAAGTTTTTTCAATTGTATGTTCTGTAAGAAAAAAGGAATCATAAATATCGAGAACGCATTCCTTGCAAATAGACATTAAATTATTGCTATCTAAAAACATATCAGTTGCTTTATAAAAATGATATGAAGCCTTTGTTTCCTGACATTTTCTACAATAATATTTTGGCGTAGTATCAGTTTTTTGCCTGCTTTTTGCCATAATTCAACCTCTATATTTTTTTAAATTAAAATAGGCTATTTATTAAAACAGCCTATTGAAATATTGTAATTGTGTACTTGCTTTTTATTTTATTTACTATTAATCAGTAGGGATTTCCTTTTGTCTTTATTGAGCAAATTGGTTTTTCGCCTTGAAATACATTTACAATCTTGGCATCGAACCGATTCCCACTTTCCCGCAGGAGTATAATAAAACCCTTCCTGTTTTAAATTTGTACTTCCGCATACAGGACACTGATTATCTTCAATTGTATTGTATAATGCAACATTGAAGTTTCTAATATATGGTCTTATACGATAAAATAATTCTTCTGTTGAAAAAATATCTCCCTCATTATATTCCAACATGGTTTGTAGCGCATTTAAATCACCATCACTACATCTTCGCCAAAGAGAAAATCCATCATTTTCTATTTTATTTCTTATTCCCAATTTTTGATTGATATATTTTAATTTATTCGAAACAAATTTAAAATTTTGTCTGGCTATCGATAATGTATCAATAATCTTGAATTTTAGTGGAGGCAAATCATAAAGTAAAAAAGCTGAATTAATTAGTTTACTATCAAATCGAACAAAATTATGTCCTACTACTACATCACATTGATTAAGAAAGTTCCAAATAGATTGTGTTATTCTTTTAGCATTTCGATCCACCGCCTCTTAGGGAGTCAAAACGTCTGAAAACATCTCTGATTCATTTAAAAATTTACCAGCCCAAGAAAGCACGCACGTGGAAGAAATTATTTGATCAATACTTATATTTTGATCATAAAGTCCCCACGCATAAACTATTGACGGTAAAGTTTCTATATCAACTACGCCTACTTTTGGACCATCATAATGTTTTAAATTCTGATTTTTGCCTAATAACCCCATACTTTTACGAGCATTTTTAAATGCCCATCTCAAATTTTCACCACTCTTGTAACCATATTTTTCTGCCAATTCTCCCCAAAAAGGGTTTTTCCCCCTGTTCAATTTTTTTTGTTTTAAACAATCTAAATAAATATA
>Ga0075122_10002887_pt1 | contig 11106 bp, 13 predicted proteins | sample AntAceMetag02UKB_FD_69790 | JGI IMG/M metagenome (GOLD analysis project Ga0075122, IMG submission 69790) | Saline lake microbial communities from Ace Lake, Antarctica - Antarctic Ace Lake Metagenome 02UKB | ecosystem: Environmental > Aquatic > Non-marine Saline and Alkaline > Saline | place...
AAAAATTCCATATGCTTGAAGTCTCTGACTGAGCTTGGGATTTTTCGTTTAAAAAAACTTCTTGAATTTGCATTCTTGGAGCTACTCTGGTTGAGAGAGGTTGTTTTTGGGGTTTGGTTTGATTTCCTATAAAATTTAATTTGCAAATTCCTTTGCAAATTACATCTTATATGATAACATAAATTAATCAATATGAGTAAAATATGTCCCATAACAAATAAAAGTTCAAAAGTAGCTGGAAGATACAGCAACCGTGTTCGTGCTACCCAATTCAATCCAACGGGTAAAGTTCGCCGACAAACAAACCTCCAAAAGAAAAAAATCTTTGTTCCTGAACTAGATAAAACAATCACATTGAAACTCTCAACTAAAGCCATCAAAACTATCAACAAAAATGGCGCCTACAAAACACTCAAAAAAGCCAACTTAATCTAAAAAATAACATCTCCGGCCATACGATGGCCGGGAGTTGTCCCATTAATGAAACTTTCCAAAAGTTACATATTTATGTGCTAAGAAATTCCAGACATATGCTATGGCTGTTGCTATAACTTTTCCAGACATATACCACAAACCTAAATACTCCACCATCCCAAAAACAACTCCAATATGTATCAATAAACCAACTAAACTAATCAAACAAAAAATAGAGACCTGGGACATATACTTTTGACTTCCATTCCTGAAAGTCAATTTTTTTTGAGAAAAATAACTTACAAATAGAGCAATAATAAAAGCAATCACCAAAGAAAACATATAATAAATACCTGCGAACTCAGTCAAAAAATACATTAAAGAAAAATCCACTGCGGTTGGGATTAAAGCCACCATTCCATAAATAATAAATTGCCGAGCAATTAACGATTTTATTCCAAATCTATTTTCTAAAATATCATTCATACTTAATACAACAAATTTTTTCCGTTACTTTTAATTATAATTGTTCCTTGTTCATCTGTTCTTAAAACCTCTACCTCAAATTTCTCTAAAACATCCAAAACTTCTTGATTAGGATGCCCATAACGATTATCCTCTCCTACTGAAATAACAGCGACCTCGGGGTCAGTATAACCCACAAAAGATTCCGAGGAAGATGTCTTTGAACCATGATGTCCTAATTTTAACACATCTACATCTAAATTATTTGAATCTAAAGAAATTAAATATTCCTCTATTTCCTTCGGAGAATCCCCCGTTAGTAAAAACGAATTATCTCCATAGACTAATTTTATTACCAAAGAAGCTAAATTCGTCTCAAAACCACTTGCATCTCTATCAGGAAATAAAACCTCCAAATAAACCTCTTCATCCAAACCAATCAGCATTCCCCTCCGAGCAATTTCTTTTTCTATATTTTTTTCTTCTGTCCATTTATCCAATTCCTCACAGATTTTATTTTGACATAAAACTCCTGATTCTAAAATCAGATCAACAGTATAGGTCTCTAAAACAGCTGGAAAGCCACCAATATGGTCGCTGTCTGGATGGGTAATGATAATTACGTCAAGAGATCTATCATAAAACGGCATTTGTTTTGATAATTCACGAAGCACTTTTTTATTAGGACCAGAATCAATCAAAACCTGCCGACCGTTAGGTGCTTCAATAAAAATAGCATCGCCTTGACCAACATCCAAAAAAGCAACCGTCAAAATCCCCTCTCTCTCCTCCGCGAAAACCCCATACCAAATAAAAACAGTGATAACAAAAAAACACCCTAAAAATAATCCTCTTATTTTGCCTTGTGAGATAAACACTTACTTCTTTATTAGAGGTTGTTGTTTGTTGTCTATTTTTGTACCTAACGCCTCCGAAATCCCTTTCACCGCTTCCAAGACTTCCACAGGCAACATCCAAATCGTTGTATTAGATTGATCTGAACTTAAATCATTTACAGCTTGTAAAGTTCTTAAATGCAATGCTCCAGGAGTTCCTGTCAAAATCTTAGCCGCCGCTGCTAAGTTATCCGCAGCTATTCTATCACCATCAGCTTTAATAATTACAGACCTTTTTTCTCTTTCTGCTTCAGCTTCTTTAGAAATAGTCCTCTTCAAATCTTCTGGAATAATTACATCTTTCAACTCAACAGATTCAACATCAATCCCCCATGGATCAGTTAAATTATCCACTCTTATTTTAATTTTTTCAGCAATCTCAGCTCGTTTTTGAAGTAATTCATCCAAAGTCTTTTCTCCCACTGCATTCCTCATAGTAGTCTGAGCCACTTGTGAAGTTGCATAATAATAATCCTCTACCTCCAAAACAGATTTTGCCGCATCCATTATTTTATAATAAACTACAGCATTAATTTTTACAGGAATATTATCCTTAGTAATCACCTCTTGATCTGGTACATCCACTGCTTTAGTTCTAATATCAATTTTTCTCATTGATTGAAAGACAGGAACCACTAATCTCCAACCGGGCTCTTTAACGCCTGTAAATTTCCCCAAAGTAAACATCACCCCCCTTTGGTATTGGTTAATTTGCCGGAGTAACAAAATAGCCAAGAAAATAAGGATTGGAATAATATAAATTGGATTGTCCAAAATAAATGAAATATAATACATAATTTTATTTAACAGGATTAATAATAATAATAATTTTAGTATAACATGGATTTTTTATCTAATAAATGGATTATTTTTAATCTCCTCTCCAACACTTGTCTGTTCTCCATGCCCTGGATAAATAATTATTTTAGGACTAAGAGTAAATATCTTTTCTTTAATTGATTGCCTTAATTGTTCCGTATCCGAGAAAGGGAAGTCCGTCCTCCCTACAGAGTGATAAAAAATTAAATCACCACTAAATAACCAATCGCCAAGTTTTACAGAGATAGAACCAGGGGTATGCCCTGGTGTCTCAATTATTTGAAGTTTGTGTTTACCAAAAAGAATTTCATCACCATCACCACAAAAAACCGGCGTTTGTTTTATTGAAACAGATGGGGAATGAAAGACCAAAGAACCATTTTTGAGTGGATTTACAAGCATGGGCAAATCCTTTTCACCAAGATAAAATGGAACTTGAAAGTTTTGTAAGAAATCCTCTAATCCATCAATATGGTCGTAATGACCATGAGTAATAACCAAAAACTTTAAATCTAAATTATTTTTTATAATAAAATCTTGATATTCATCAACCGGAGCAGGACAATCCACCAAAAAGCCCTCTTTGGACTGTTTATCAAACACCAAATAAGCATTTGACCCCAATTCTCCAGTTGGAAATACTTTTAATTGCAAAGTGTCAAATATAGCCATATATGTAAAAACATTACCATAAAACATTGATTTTACAACCAAGATATGATATAAATATGGATATTATTAAGTTATATTTAATTATTTGAGCAGATTTGTAAGAATTAACAATCAAATAAAAAGTCGCGAGGTGAGAGTAGTTGGTTCTGAAGGTGAAAATCTAGGAACAATGCTAACAAATGATGCTATTAAAAAAGCAGAATCTGCTGGTCTTGATCTAATTGAGATTTCTCCAATGTCTAAGCCACCTATTGCAAAAATAACGGATTACGGCAAATTTCAATACGAGCAAAAAAAGAAAATCAACGCTACTAAACTCAAATCTCACAGAACGGAGACAAAAGTTATCCAAATTAAGATAGGAACTGGGGAACACGATTTAAATTTGAAAGCAAAAAAGATTTCCAAATGGCTTAAAGAGGGAAACCGGGTAAAACTTGACCTATTCCTAATCGGCAGATCAAAATATATGAAATTTGATTTTTTGAAAGAACGATTAGAACGAATCTTACGACTTGTTTCTGAGGAATACAAAATCGCTGACGGTCCTAAAAAAAGCCCTAAAGGGTTGACTATAATACTAGAAAAACAAAGATGAAAACAAATAAATCATACACAAAACGACTAAAAGTAACAAAGAAAGGAAAAATTTTAGCCAGAAAACCTGGTCAATGTCATTTTAATGCTAAAGAATCAGGAAATGTTAGAAGAAAGAAGAAAAACGAGTCATCTTTAAAATTATCAAAAAGAATAACACGAAGGTTTTTACCAAAACAATAAATTATGACTAGAGTTAAAAGAGGGACAACTAAATTAAAAAGGAGAAGAAAGATCCTTAAATTAGCAAAGGGCTATCGCCATGGTCTTTCTAAGAAAGAGCGACAAGCAAATACGGCTATTACTCATGCTGCTATGCATGCTTTTCGAGATCGTCGAAAAAAGAAAAGAGTTTTTAGACAATTATGGACAGTTAGAATAAATGCCAAAGTACGAGAGTTTGGTTTATCATACAGTAAATTTATTGACCTACTTACTAAAAAAAATATTCTTTTAAATAGAAAAGTTCTTTCAGAAATTGCCAACAACAATCCTGAAGCTTTTGAAAGAATTATTGCAGAAGTTAAAAAATAAAAACAAAAACAAATAAAAAAACGACCGATAAAGCGGTCGTTTTTTTATTTGTTAAACACCACAACATTTTTTAAATTTTTTACCAGAGCCACACGGACACAGCTCATTCCTCCCCACTTTTACACTCTTAGCCCTTGAAGCGCTAAGAGTATTAGATTGGTTATTCTGAGTGATTGATTTAGCTTGATTATGAATAGCTTGCATTTTTTGTTGACTAGCACTTCTTACAAAAGCATCCTCGGTAATATTAGGGATTAATCGTAAAACCTGTTCATTAATTGATTCTTGTGTCTCATGGAAAAGACGAAGTCCTTCTTTCCGATACTCCACCAATGGGTCCCTTTGCCCATAAGCACGAAGGTTAACACTGGAACGAAGATAATCCATTGCTTCCAAATGATCTACCCAAAACATATCAATGGTTTGAAGTATTATTCGACGAATAACATTAAAGAAATTCTCCCGCCCTATTACTTTTTCCTTTTCTTCAACAATTTTTTTTATTGTCTCATCTCCTTTTATTTTTAAAATCTCACTAAGTTTTTCCTCTACCTTGGACTCATCCCCCATTAAAATCGCCCGACGTCGAGCATAAACCGTTTTTCTTTGGTGATTTAAAACATCATCATATTGTAAAATATGTTTTCGTGAGTCAAAATGGAATCCTTCAATTTTAGTTTGCGCTGATTCAAGAGATTTTGAAACAATTTTATTTTCTATTGCTTGATCTTCTGGAATACCTAACCGACCCATCATTTTTTTAACTGTCTCAGATGCGAAAACTCTCATCAAGCTATCTTCCATTGAAACAAAAAATTGTGTCTCCCCTGGATCACCTTGTCGTCCAGATCGCCCTCTCAATTGATTATCAATTCTCCTCGCTTCATGTCTTTCTGTTCCTAAAACAAATAAACCGCCTATCCCTTTAACTTCTTCATATTTTTTTTCATCAAAAGGTAAGCCACCTAATTTAATATCAACACCTCTCCCAGCCATATTTGTTGCCACTGTTACTCTTCCCTTTTCCCCCGCTTCAGCAATTATTTCTCCTTCCCGTTCGTGATTTTTAGCATTCAATATTTCATGTTGTACCCCTTCTCGTTTAAGATAATCAGATAAAAGCTCATTATTTTCAATAGAAACCGTTCCAATTAAAACCGGCTGTCCTTTTTGGTTTAATTCTTTTACTTTTTTGGCAATCGCTTTAAATTTCCCTTGTTTAGATTGGAAAATTAAATCATTTCTATCAATTCTTTGCATTGGTTTATTTGTTGGTAAAACCAAAGTTTCTAAATTATATACTTTCTGAAATTCTTCAGCTGATGTCTGGGCCGTTCCAGTCATACCACTTAATTTTTTATACATCCTAAAATAATTTTGATATGTGATTGAAGCAAAAGTTCTTGATTCTTTTTGGACTTTTAATCCTTCTTTTGATTCAATGGCTTGATGTAAACCTTCAGACCATCGTCTCCCTGGCTGTAATCTTCCTGTAAATTCATCCACAATAACAATATCTCCATCTTTAATTACATAATTTTTATTTAAAGTAAAAAGCGATTTAGCACGAACGGCTGTTTCTAAATGATGAACATACTTAATCCCCTTATCTGTGTAAATATTTTCTACTCCTAAAGCTCTCTCGGCTTTTTCTATACCACTATCTTTTAAACTAATTGCTTTTCTTTTTTCATCCACTTCAAAATCCTCATCTTTTTTAAATCCCCGAACTATTTGTGTGAATTTTGTATAAAGATCTTCAGATTCAGTGTCTGGGACTGAAATAATAAGTGGAGTCCTCGCTTCATCTATTAAAATAGAATCAATTTCATCAACAATCGCAAAATTATATTCTCTCTGTCGTAAATTTTTCTTATCATATTCTATATTATCTCTTAAGTAATCAAAACCAAATTCACTATTAGTTCCGTAAGTAATATCTGCTTTGTATGCTTCTTGTCTTGTACACGGCTTCAAAAATTCGTAAACAATTTTAAAAGAACCAAGTTCATCTCTTTCCTCATCAACTTCTTTATGCCCCGCATCATACAAATATGAAGAGTCGTGATTTATAACACCAATAGTTAAACCAAGAGAGGCATAAATTTGTCCCATCCAAACTGCATCTCTCCTAGAAAGATAGTCATTTACTGTGACAACGTGAACTCCTTTACCAGATAAAGCATTTAAATAAACAGGTAATGTCGCTACTAATGTTTTTCCTTCTCCTGTTTTCATTTCAGAAACATTCCCTTGGTGTAAAATGATTCCCCCCACAAGTTGAACATCATAATGTCTTTGATCAAGAGTTCTTTTAGATGCTTCGCGAACAATAGCAAAAGCTTTAGGCAAAATATCATCTATTGTCTTCCCCTTTTTTAATTCTTCTTTAAACTTTTCAGTTTGTTGGCGAAGCTCATCATCGGACATTTTAGAGAAAATCTCCTCTAAACTATTTATCTTCTCTATAGTAGGATGAAGTTTTTTTATAACTTTGTTGTTCCGATTACCAAGAATATTCTTAAAATTCATCATATAAAGGATATATTATCACAAAACTGATGTAGAAGCACGATTCCCAACAAATTAAAAATACCCCGCTTTAAGCGGGGTATTTTTTGTCAGAATTATCTTTTCTTCCTTCGAACAACTTTTCTTTTTGTGGCCTTCCTCTTTGCTGGTTTTCTTTTTGCAACTTTTCTCTTTGCTGGTTTTCTCTTTGCTGGTTTCTTTGCCACTTTTCGTCGAACTACTTTTCTCTTTGCTGGTTTTCGTTTTGTGGTCTTTCTTTTAGCAGCTTTTCTAACTGGTTTTCTTCGAACAACTTTCTTTTTCTTTGCTGGTTTTTTCGCTACTTTACGACGAACCACTTTTTTTCTTTTAACTACTTTTCTTTTTCTTTTTACTGGCATATTTTTTAAGATATATTTTTAAAAACTACAATAATTTTCGACCACAAACTATTGATCTAATAAACTTTCTTTTTTACTATTTTGTTTATACATTTAATTATCTTATAAATAAAAAACAAAAACAATTTTAAAAAACAAAAAAAGTGGATAACTTTTTTAATTAAAAATTTTATAAAAAGTTTTTTTGTTTTTTTATTAGCGACATAGAGCGAGAGTAATTGAAAAATAACGAAACAAAATGGAGTTACTTTTCAATTACCGAGCCGAGGAGCTGACATCGGGTTTAATACCCGTTATTTTAGAAAAACAACTTCAGAAAAGATTTTGACATTTGTTTTTTCGAAAACATCTTTTGAAATTTTATTTGCTAATTTTTTTATTTCATCTGCCGTCCCACCTCCATGATTTATTAAAATTAAAGAATGTTTTTTATAGACACCTACATTGTCTTTTTGGTAACCTTTCCACCCAAGCTTTTCAATTAACCAAGCAACTGGAATTTTTATTCTTCCATCTGGCAAATCATACGAAGGAATATTTGAAAAAGTTTCTTTTAATTTTTTGAATTCTTTTTTTGAAATAATTGGGTTCTTGAAAAAACAACCAGCCGACCCAAACTTTTCTAAAGATGGATACCTTTCTTTCCTAACCTGTTACTTCGGCTTTCCGCTTCGGCTTTCCGCTTCGGCTTTCCGATAGCCGAAGTGTTAATCCGCTTCGGCTTTCCGATAGCCGAAGTGTTAATCCATTTTTTTATTTCATTTTTGAACTCTTCTTCAGTTGTGTCAAAAAGTTTAAAAAATAATTTTTCATTCACAACCTCGGGAAAAGTGTCTTCCCCAAAAACATTTTTTAAACTTGACCATTTATAGTCTCCAATAAACTTAAACATCTCTTTTGGTTGTTTAATCCCAACATCTTTCCAATTGAATTGTTTCAACTTAATTGGATTAACAAAAATATAATACGGTATATATAAAAAGTGCTGATCTTTTACAACAGGAACAATCTTTGTTTTACCTTGAAACAACACTCCACTTCTATTTCTTTTTAAATTAAAAGATTGAGTATACCCACTAGTAATCTTTTTAGAAAATTTCCAAGCACCTCCCTCTACATTTTCCTTAACTAATATATGAAAATGGTTTGGCATTAAACACCAAGCTATGATCTCAACTAACTTTTTTCTTCTAATCAAATAGTTCTCTTCAAATTCTCTTCGATTCTTATATGACTCTACAGCAAGACCTTCATTATTGAAATCGATCAAATTGTGCACAAATCTTAAATAATCACTTTCATTCAAAAAAAGTTTTCTTTTCTCTACTCCTCTGTTTAATATATGAAATATGTTCATATTTACACATCTACTTCGGCTATCGGAAAGCCGAAGTAACTAAGGTCTTTCCCCTGTTTTTATCTCCCCAAGAAATTTTTCCCCTTGTTCTTTAAAATTTGGATCCAATTCTATTGCTTTTTCCAATTCAATAATAGATTTTGAATTTTGACCATTTTCAAAATAAGTAGCCGCTAATGAAATATGATACTGAACATTTTCTGGGTTATTTTCAACTAAAATTTCTAAAACCTGTAAAGCTTTTGTCTTTTCTCCAATCTTACTATAAGCGTTCACAAAATTCATATCAAGCATAACTCCTGATTCAACAATTGACCCAAACAATTCTTCAATTAATTCTTCTTTACCAGCATAAATAGAAGATAATATATACAATCTTTTTGCTTGGTCATATTTTGGTTCTAATTCATAAGCTTTTTGTAAAATTTCAAATCCTTCGTTATATCTTCCGTTATTTATATAAGCCGAACCCATCCCAAACATAATTGACTGTTTTTTTGGTGAAAGTTTTAACCCTTTTTTAAAATGTTTTAATCCGTCATCTAAGTAACCGTACCTATTTAACAATGAACCTAAAAAAACCTCAGTCCTAGCATTTTTAGGATCTCTTTCAATTTCTTTCTCAGCTTCTAAAACAGCCAACTCAAGTAATTCTTTTTTTACTTCTGGGTCTAAATTCAGATCCCTTATCTTTATCATAAATTGCATTAACTGTTCTCTAATTTCCTGATTAGCAAATGAGTTATAAGACAAGGCCTGTTTATAATATTTCAAATTTTCAGCCACCCCTTCTTGCTGTGGAGCAATTGCTTGAAGAAGAGTTGTATTAGCTACAATCCCCTTAACATTAAAAAAATAAATTGTAAAAATCGTAAGAACAATAATAATTGGTGCAATTATTTTTACAATCGTTTCGTCACTAATTTTATCCAACCAACATTCTTTTCTCTCTTGTGGTTCCATAAAAGAAATTTGACTATGGACAAACCCTAAAATTGTAAAAAATAAAATATAACTAATTAAATTGTCAAAAACAAATAAATTATGAACAAAATATCCTGATAGTAAACCAGTAAAGATACTTTTTTCAAAAATAGAAAAATCATTATTATATTTTCTCCTCCATAAGTAATACAAAAAAGTAGCAAAGAGAGATAGATAAGCTAAAAGTCCCAAGAAACCTCCAGCAATTAACCAATCCATAAAAACATTGTGAGTTCTGTCAAACCATTCCTCCTGTCCATACATTTTGGGATTATAATTTTGATTAAAAACATAATTAAAATTTTCTTGACCCCAACCAAGAATTGGTCTTTCCTTTACACCTTCCCAGGCCATGCTCCAAATCATAAATCGCGACTTGGTCGTTGTTTCTTCCAACGAAATTGTCGCAAAACGGTTAAGTACTTCACTGTTTTTGATAAACTGAGAATCTTTTAATGCAATAAATCCCCCAACAAATAAAATAGTTCCAACTAATATCCCAATACTAATTTTTCTAAGTCTTTTCTTTTCTTTCTCAAAAACAGCAACCAATAGAGTGATTAAAAGAATAGCACCTAAAAAACCTAAAATCGCTCCACGAGTAGCAGTGTGATAAAGAATATAAGTATTAAGTAAAATTATTCCACCATAAAGATAACCGACAAAATCATTCCACTTTCGTCGCTGAACAAGTAAAAACAATGCTAAAAAAATATGAAAAACCGCATAAATGGCCAAATAAGATGCATTACCAAATGTCACATCTAATCGCGAAACACCTTGAGTAGCACCAACCCAACCCATTATCTGAAAAATTCCATAAAAACCTACATACACACTCACAGCTAAAGAAGTACTAAAAAATCTATTCCATAATTTTTTAGTATTCAAAAAACTTGTTATCACTACAAAATACCCAAGCAGATGTAAAAGGGTCACCCAACCTTCCATTCTTTCATAATTACTCCAAAAACTTTTTAGTGGATTTTCACCCAATAAATCTGCAAAAAACATTACTACCACAAAAGCAAGAATCCCACCCGAAATCCAAGAAAACCTAGGACGATATTTTTCATCTCTTATCGCTAAAATTACCCAAGTTCCCACCGCTATTTCTACTAAAATCCTAAATAAAACAGCCTTACCAACTATATAAGGAAAGAAAAAGGAACTCATGACTACCAAAGGAACAAAAGGAACTACAAAAATAGCCCCTAGAGTTATACATTTAAGAACTTCATTTAATTTCATTAAGTCAATATATCAAATATTTGAGTAATTTACAATTTAGAATAAAAAAATTCCACATTTTAATGTGAAATTTTTTACGAGAATCATCTGATGCAAATATCCCTAGAAAATTTCTAGGTGAGTGCAATGAATGTTACACCACGATGCAACAAAACAATTAGCTCTCTTTATTTTTTAAAAAAGCTAGGTTATCCCACCAGACAAT
>Ga0075122_10002891_pt1 | contig 11097 bp, 14 predicted proteins | sample AntAceMetag02UKB_FD_69790 | JGI IMG/M metagenome (GOLD analysis project Ga0075122, IMG submission 69790) | Saline lake microbial communities from Ace Lake, Antarctica - Antarctic Ace Lake Metagenome 02UKB | ecosystem: Environmental > Aquatic > Non-marine Saline and Alkaline > Saline | place...
AAGAGAAGGAAGCAAAAGCTCCAAGAACTGCCCCAAGACAAAGAACACGGCAAAAGTCTAACGTGGCGCGCCGAACAACGAGCGGAAAGCAGAAGATCAGAATTTATGACCCGAAAAGAGGCGACACTCCAGAAGAAGTACTAGAACGCGCTTGGCTTATGGCCCGGCGCGAACAGGGATAAGGCAGCTTTTTGCCACGGAAAAAAACCAAAGTTCTAAAAGGATAGAAAACAATGGCTACGGGTCAGGCAGATATCAGCATTGATTGGGGACCCCTAATCAGTGCAACTGTGATGAAGTATATCGACAGCGGTATACTTCGGGATCAGGTTCATAAGAAATCAGTGCTTCTTTCTTGGCTACGGACTGGAAATAGAATCAAGAAGCTCAGTGGCGGGGAAAGAATCAAGCTTCCGTTCATGTATCAAGGAAGTGGAAATTACAAGCGCTACAGTGGCTTAGAGCCTCTGAACATCACCGGCTACGATGGCATCACGAATGTGGCTTTTAATTGGAAACAAGCTGCAACGGCGATTGTCATCAGCGGAAAGGATCGGAGAAGTAACCAGGGCGAGAGTAGAATCCGAGACCTTACCAAGGACAAGCTTCAGCAAGCGGAATCTACTCTCGGTGATGAACTCGGGACAGACGCTTACAGCGACGGGACTGCAAGTGGTTCCAAGCAAATAGGTGGCCTCGCTGCAATGGTAGCGACTACTACCACTAGCGGAACCTATGCAGATATCAACACTGCTACTAACACGGCTTGGCGGAACCAAATCGTTGCTAGTGTTGGGAACGCTGCGGTGAATCTGCTTCCGAATCTTCGAGTACTTTATAATGATTGCACTGAGATCGCTGGCGTTGAGGGCGAACCAGATGCGATCTTCACGACACAAACAATGTCGGAGGTTCTGGAAAGTCTCGTTATTCCTGCTATTCGGTATTCTGGGGGTGCGGAGGCTGACTTAAGTGCCAAACCGGTCTTCAAGAACACGAAGATCCATTGGGAAGCGAAGTGCCAGTCTGGAACGCTTTACCTGTTGAACTCCAAGCATATGTTTATGTTCGTTCATAAGGACGCGGATATGTCAATGATGCCTTCTGGGATGCAGAATCCTGTAAACCAGGATGCTTACGTTGCGCCGATTTTGTGGCAGGGGAACATGGCCTGTAACGTACGGTCGGCTCTTGGAAAGCTAACAGGTCTAACGTAATGTCTGCTGGTGACATAACCTATGACGCTGATACTCCGAAGGCCAGTGGCAATGTTTATGTTGCCACTGGTACTTTGGAAGCAGACAACAGTCTCACGGGCTTTGCAATTTGTAGCACGCAAAGCACTATTCTTACTGCTGCAATAGTAGACAAGGATGGTGTTGGGGCTGCTAGAGTTGTCTTAAACGACTCTAATGGCACAGCTACAAAAGGAAGCATCAGCGTAGATGGAGAAAACACTGGCCCGGAGACGTTCTACTTTCGGGTAGAATTCATTTAGGAGGCTGAGATGGCTGCAGGAGATCTTACCTTTGACAGTGCTCCTAATCGGCAGCAAGGAAACTTGTGGATGCTTACTGGGGTTGTCGAGGTAGATGATACAATCAGGACTTTTGCTGTGACTAGTACTAAAAGCACTCTTGTTGACGTGCAGATGATTGACGATGATAGCACGGGCACACCAAGGTGTGCAATCAACGAGGACGCTGACGGTACTGTCACTAACGGAACTATGGCTGTTGCTGGAAACCACGTAAGCACGGACACCTATCGGTTCCGGGCTTATTACATCTAGGAGGGTTATAAAAAATGTGGATGCAGACGGTAAACAAAGACGATGCCGAGCGGGCATTTGTGAACGTGACTAATGGCGAAGCCGCTACTATCACGACTCACTGGGCCATCCATAAGTTCGGCACGAGCGCTAACGTGGCGAGCGTTAGCACTAATGAAGGCGGGATAAACTCTGTCAGCACGGGAGGAACTGCTTGTGAGGCTGACGGTGGGGAAGGAGGCTTCATCGGCTTGTCCTATGAGGATATTGCGCCTGGGGCTGTTGGCGTCTCCCAGGTCTATGGCTATCATGAGAGTTTCCTGGTGATGAGGATCGTCGGTTCTGTGACTGTAATTCCTGGGTCGCCTATTGGTCCTGGTGCTGGCGCGGCTAGCATAGGAATGAGTTCTACTGGCGCGCTTTCTGGGATGATGGGGCCTGTTATTGCGCTTGACACGATAACAAGCACTCTTCATAGTCTCGGAACGACTACTACTAACTGGGCGAATCATTGCTTCATTCGTGCCTTGTAATAAGGTTCTTAGGTTCTAACATAATGGTAGCGACTAAGGGTGGGAGCTTTGTAAAAGGAGCTCCCACCAGAAAGGAAAGCCCAATGAAAGTGATTCTTTGGTTGTTCCACTTCTTAGGCCCGTATAATGGAGAAAGGAAACTAGTCGTATGTTCTTGTGGACGGGTCATGTGGTTGGATGCGAAACAAGAAATAAAAGCCTTACACCTCGGGCATAGAATGCATATGTGCTCTAACGCAAGTTTTTGGTCTTTCCTGAAACTAAAACTAGGTCTCTTAGACCATCTCACGCTACAAGAACGTATTACAATAAGTCTCAAGAAAGCAGGATTAGCATGAAGTTGGCGATTGGTCTTCCTTGGTATGCGGGACCGGATGATAATACAGCTCCTTTTTATATGGATTTGATGATGTATTTTGGGGCCTTGCGGGAAAGAAGCCTTTGGCACCCGGAGGCGCCTTCAGCGAAAGCAGAAGGCCTGACTTGGCTTCCCCCAGTGGATGAGACGTTCAAAGGCAGTGCGCAAGAGGAATTTACAGAAGAAGAATGGAAGAACCTAGGCCGCATAGAAATTATGCTAATAAACAGAAGCAGACTTTCTATGGTTGGGAAGGCCCGGGAAATGATTGTCGAGGACGCACAGGAATGGGGTGCTGATTGGTTGCTCTGGTGGGACGCAGATATGCTCTTTGAAGTGGGAGCTTTTTTAGCCTTATGGCGGAATCAGAAACCTATTTGTGGTGCGCTTGCTTTTACGGCCCGCCATCCGATCCATCCTGTGATTTATCGGATGCGCACGCACGAAGATCCCCAGACGAAAATAGAAATCATCGACGGCAGCGATGTAGTCTTCGACTATCCTCGGGATAAACTTATCAGTAATGAAGACATCGGTGGCGAATTAGCTTTTGGTGCTGGAGTTGTTCTTTATGATATGAAAGTGTTCCGAGAACTTCCCCAACCTTGGTTTAACAGCACTGGCTGTGGCGAAGACTGGTTCTTCTGCCATCGGTGCGCGAAGTATAACATTCCTCGTTTTGTAGACACGAGAGTAAAGACTAGCCACAAAGAGCACCAACCGCGATGGGCGAATGAGCAAAGTTATTGGCTTGAAAGAGAAGCGGCCCCTGAAAGTTATAAGGATGTTTTTGGTCCGGGCTTGGCGAGGGTCCAGAAAGGCCAGGTCCTAGCATGAAACCCCTGATGACAATAGCAATTCCTACTTTCCATAACTTCAAGCAATTGGGAGATTGCCTGAGGAGTCTTATTCTCTACACGGACTTCCCTTATCAAATAGTAGTAGTGAATAATTGTCCTGAGGATGATGAGACTTTAGAAAAGATGGTGCGTGAAAGAAGCCCAATTGGGGATAAACTTAGCATTATCAATATGGGCCGGAATGCCGGTTGGATGGGGGCGATAAACCGAGCGCTCCAAGAGTGCGACACGCAGTATTTCACAATGCTGAATGATGATGTTGTTTTTCTGCCGGACACCCCTACTTTTTGGCGGCTCCTTGTTGCAGGATTAGAAGCCTCAAACGTAGCCGCAGTAGGACCGTGCTCTAATTTTGTTGCCGGCACGCAAAGTCTTATGGCCTTAGACGTACCTGGTGCCTTTGAGACTTCGCTCTTGATCGGCTTTTGCATGGTTTGTAATACGAAGATCTTAAAAGAAGTCGGGGGCCTTGATGAAAGTCTTCCTGGGGGAGATGACTTAGATCTTTCTATCAGACTCCGACAACATGGAAAGAGACTAGTAGTTTGTCGGAGTGCGTACGTTCATCATCATGGGCAACAAACTGGCCGAAGAATCAAGGGAGAGAACTGGGATTCTTTGGAGTCTCAGGAAAAGACCAACAATGCACTTATAAAGAAGCATGGCGTTGGGGTATGGTATGAGACTTTCCAAGCGTCCTGGCGGCTTCTAGACGAAACGGCGGCAGAGCAAAAAGAAGCTAATGAACTAGACTGGCTTTCTGATAAGCTGAAAGTCTTTCGTGGCTGTAGTGCGAAGGGACTTAACCTGGGCTGTGGGAGCATGAAATTGGCCTGGGATGACATTTCTATCACTAACGTGGATCGAGATGGCCCTGGAGATCGAGGTGTCGGTGGGCAGAAGTTCAGTGATAATTGTGCAGACATTGTTTGTGATGCGACTGAATTGAAATTTTGCGCTGATACGTCACAAAACTTTGTCATAGCTAATCACTTGCTAGAACACATAGTCGATATGCTTGGGGCTCTTTACGAGTGGAATAGGGTTCTTGAGAATGATGGGGAGCTTTTTATCGCGGTGCCAGACCAAGATCGGGTGCAAAGTCTTCTTCTAGACTGCACGCATGTTCATGCTTTGACAAAAACAAGCCTAGAAAGACTCCTTGTCAGTGCAGGATTTAAGGTATTAGAAATGGACACTAAGGGCTGGGGCGCTATTGTGTGCCATGCTAGAAAGGTATCTGGTAATGTCAGCGGTTAATACAGAAGGCAAAAAGTATCCGAGCATAGGAAGTTTTTATAATGCGGACATTAGAAATAACGGAACTCCTCGTAGAGTAACGGAAGCGATGAAGAGAATGGGCATGGGCGTTTGTGGCTTCAAACGCTATACTAGACCTATGGAAGAGAATGAAATTTCCAAGCATGACTTGCATCTTTTTCTCGATGATGGACGAGATGACATTGAGTGGCTTCCTCCTAAGCCTAATGCTTGTTGGTTAGTAGACACCCACTTAGGGTTTGAGCAAAGACTAGAATGGGCGCGGAAGTTTGATACGGTTTTCGTCGCGCAGAAAGAAGCTGTTAGTCTACTAGAAGCAGAAGGAATTGAAAAGGTCTTCTGGCTTCCTTTAGCTTGTTCTCCTTATTTGGATCCAGACTACAAATCTCTCCAGAAGCATTTCGGGCGGGAGAAAGACCTGACTAGAATTTACGATTGTGCTTTTGTAGGGTATTTGAACAGAGGGGTGGAAAAGGACAAAGAAAGTCATGATCGAGTTCTTTTCCTGGACCATGTTTATAAGAAGTTCCCCAATAGCTGGCTGGCGTTTAGTTTGTTCTTCGAAGAAGCTGCTGTTCGTTATGTCCGGGCGCGTGTGGGCCTTAACATCTCTATAAAGCATGACTTGAATATGCGGTTTTTCGAGGCTTTAAGCTACGGTGTTTGTCAAGTCTGCAATAGAGATATGGAAGGTTGGAGTGAGCTTGGCTTCGTCGAGGGCGAGGATTTCTTAGGCTTTGAGACTTTGGACGAAGCGTGTGAAAAGATCCAATGGGCATTGGATAATCCTTCTGAGCGGGAAAAAATCGCGGAAAGTGGAATGGCAAAGGTTCGTGCTAGCCATACTTATGCGGATAGGATTAGGAAACTTCTATCCTTGGCTTTGTGAAAAAGGAGAACAAGAATGGCTGCTGCAAATCCGAATGGTCCATATACTTGTAAAGTTCTTACATCTAGCGGTATTGTAACGACTGCTGGAGTAGGAGGCTACATCAAGGCTTTCGGCCTAACAGTAACAACCACTGCAGGGACGGCGCAGTTGTTTAACGGCACGGGAAGTGGCACAGCGGGGCCGGAATTGAAGCTCGAAGCTGCGACAGCAAATGATTCTATTTCCTCTGGCGACATCGGGCCGATTCGTTTTGACACGGATATTTATTGCACAATTTCTGGAGCCAATGCAGAAGCGTGGGTTGTCTATAACGAAGACACAGCATAGAAAGGAAGAGAAAGATGCCTGTACTTATCGACGTGAACGAAGAGCAAGATGTAGAAGTCATTGATGAGACTAAGGGAATTCCTTTAACACTAAGCAAGGAACAGCTTGAGAAAGTAGTGCTTACAAAGTATGTAAGCGTGGAGAACGAAGTCGCGGACTGGCAACCGGCGAATGAGTGGATTGAGCAAATCACTGCAGACATCCCTGGGCGCAGGGACCGACTCCAGGTGGAAGGTCTTGATGGAGAACCTAAGCGCTTAGGCACGGATGATGGCCTTATTGTAACGCTAGCTGGGACGCAAGAAGGTCTTGTAGGGATTCTTCCGGGCCGGCCAGCATTGTCTGAAGACGAAGCTGAAGAATACATGGATATGTCCGGGGAAGCGGTTCCGATGTTTCAGAAGTGGAACTTTAGAATCGACGAGATTCTTCGGACTAATGGCCCAGAAGGCCGAGAAATGCTTTCCAGAAGTGAAGACCAGAAACGCCAGAGTTCTCAAAGTGAAATGTATGATACTATTGCTAGTGCTTTCAAAGAAGGCTTGCTTTCGTTAAATCAAGCTGGAAACCTAGCTCCTACTGCTGATGCTGTCTTGAAGGCGGCAAAGGAGAAGAAGTAGGATGACCTTTGGGGAAGTAGTTTCTACTATACTGAATTATTCAGGGCAAAGTTCTGGTGGAGACTTTGAGGGTTTTGTGAAAACTCTCGTTAATGGAGTTTACCGGCAAGTCCTGGAACGGGGAATGGTTCCACACGAACAAAGAGAGTTTTCCCTGACAACTGTAGCGGATACTTCAAAATACGGGCTTCCCCTTTACGTACGTAGGGTCTTAAACATTGAAGACCCTACGACTCCTAGGTTTGTCTATGAAACAACTGCGCGGGCCTTCGACAAGAGTCATCCAGGAACTACCACTACTGGCACGCCGTCTTATTCCTATCCTTTAGGGATGAAAGGAATTCAAGTTGAGCCTGCTAGTGATGGAACTGTTTCTGCCGTTAGCACAAGCACGACAGACACGGGGAGTGATTATAAAGTAAGAGTCACGGGCTTTGACACAGATGGGATTCTTATCACGGAGGAAATCACGCTAAATGGAACTACCGCCGTGGCTTCAGGGTCTTCTTATTCTTCGTCTCTTGGAATTGAGCGGGTGACGAAGGAAATTCCTACGGGAAGTGCTTTTGCAGGAAATGTCACTATCAAAGATAGTGATGCTAATACTATAAGTATCATTCCTGTTTGGTGGGATTCCCCTGATTATGTCTGGATAGAGTTTTATCCTATTCCTGACGCGGCGATTACTTATGTTATTCGGGCGGAAATGCGGAAGCCGCCACTAGTAAACGATAACGACTGGCCTGAGATCTCTGCAGACTATCATCTTCTTCTTGTTTATGGCGTGACGCAAGATCTACTTCCGACGCTCGGAAAAGGCCCTACAGGAGATCGACATAGAAGCACGTTCAAGAATATGCTTACGGAATTTACGGACTCTAATTCTCGCCGGCCTAATATGATGTGGAGATTCCAGGATGTGCAAAGTGGTGCTGGCGCACGTCAACGACCATATAGGCCTTTGATAGAAGGTGTGGATTATGTCTAGTGAAGGTTTGCATTATATCCATGATAAAATCTGTATCTCTACTATGGTAGGGATGGTTCGGGCAGATCCGATGGTTTTGCTGATTTCTCCTCAAGTGCAAAGTGACGAAGAGGGAAATTCACACTTAACAGGAAGATTTAGTTTCCGTTACAAGGGGCCACGTCTTAATGACTCTGCGGCTCTTATAGCAAATGTCCTGCGTGATGCGGCTACGGCTATGGAGAATTCCAGTGGCGATTTCTAGAGTATCACCAGAAGCAGTAACTAGTCCTGTTTTCCGAATCAAGGGCCAGCGCTCACGGTGGCGTTATCCTAATGAGAAAGTCCCGCCTGAGTATTGTGAGATCTTAAAGAACGTAAATCTCTCTGAGCGCGGAACCCCGATGAGCCGATATGGGTATGAGAAGTATAATAGCACTATTCTTCCTTCCGGAGAAATCCCTGTAGGTTTGTGGCAAGGAACTTTTTCTGGTGGGTCGGTGCGGAATGTGGTCGTGACAAAAACAAAGATCTACAGTGATGACGGAACGACAAGAACAGATATCACTGGAAGTAATCTCACGGGCGGAAACGACGACAGAATAAGGTTTGCTTTTATCAAGGATCAACTTCTTTTAAATCCTGCTGTAGGAGCGACTAGAGTCTGGGACGGTGATATCACTACGCCTGGAACTACTGCGGACTTGAGCGGGATTCTTTGGTCTCGGTGCACGGATTTAATGGTGCATAATAACTTGGTTCTAGTAATGAACACTACAGAAAGCGGTGTTGAATACCCGACTAGAATCAGGTGGTGTGATATTAACCGAGAAACTTTCGAAGTCGATATCACTAATTGGCCTATTATAAATCGTTATGAAATTTATGATGGGGGGCCGAGGATTATTGGAGGCGTTGACTCTTGGGGGAAGGCCTTGATTTTTAAAGCAGACGGTCTTTATCCGGGGGAAATCACTTTCGACGAGGAAGGACATTATACTTTTGTGTTGGACAAGCCTAGAAGAGGCTTCAGTCCAATCAGCACACATAGTATCATTGCGCGGCCAGAGTTTGTCTTTGGTGCGGCTAGAGAAGGATTGTTTACTTTTGACGAGAATCTGCAATTCTTTCTCGTCAACACAGACGATGTCACGACTTGGTTAGAATTAAACAAGTCCCGCTTACAATACGCGCAGTCTTTTATTCGTGAAGACGAGCATCAAGTGCGGGTTCTTTGTTCCTCAAGCACAAACACAACAGGACATGATGCGGTTCTAGTCTGGGACTGGGAGAGCGGAGATACTTGGATAGACTATCCTGAAGACGTGATAAACTGTGGGCAAAGAATTGTTATTTCAAACTCAGAGTATGATTGGTTTGGTGGGTATGGGAGGTATTTGTACAAGGGCAATGATTCTAGCTACAGCGATGACGCAGGGAGTGGGTTTAATTGGCGGATAAAGATGCACGCAAATGACTTAGGGCTTCCAGGAAAAGCGAAGCATGTTCTTAACGTAAGAACTCTTTATCGCCATCGGATAGACTCAGACACAGTTTCATTAGAAGTTTCCATCGATGCGGGGCAGCAAGGGTCTGTTAGTGACACTATTTCAATCAAGCCTCAGTATGCTTGGAACACTGGGCTATCGTGGAATTCTGGAATTAAGTGGCCCGGTGGGAGCGTGCTTTATACAGACACTTGGGTGAATAGAGTATGTGAAACAATCACGCCCGACTGGCAATCAAGTAATCCTGCTACTATAGAAGGATACCAAGTAGAGTATATTCTTCTAGAACCCTAACGGTCCTTAGCATCTAACATAATGGTAGCGCGTAAGGGAGATTAGTAAAAATGGCCACTGTAACAAGACCATCAAATGCATTGCCTAATCCCGGCGATGATATGTTAGCGGAGCAGGTTCGGGATTGGTTTACTAATGTTCTTGCTTTTCTGGAAGGAACATACATAGACGAGGCTAATGTAGACACTACTGGGTCTGATGGAATTGTAGGGAAAAGCACGGCTCAGACTATTACGGGCCTTAAGTCTCTGGAAAATGCCGGCGCTGCTGGAGGTGGTGTTCGGGAATTGCTGAAAATAGGAATAGATCCTATCAGCGGAGCTGCGGCGACCGGGGATGGCGTTAGAATCAAGTTCTATGCTGATGATGCTGGGGGTTCTCTCGGAGACAGGGGTTATTTTGATCATATTTTAGAAGTAACTACTGCAGGAGCAGTGGATTCTTATTATTCTTTCTCCACAGATGTGGCGGATACTCCTACGGCGGGTCTGACAGTTGGGAAAGTAGACACGCATTTAGACATTATAGGTCCTAGTCGCACACACACAGCAGACGCAAGTGCTTATGTGGCTTACTTCCGCGCGGGCGGTGCGCGGACTGTTCCAACTGGAACTGCAGCTGTTGTAGCGACAGTTCGGATCGACGAACCTAACATCACAGCAACGGGCACTGTAACAGAAGCAGTGAGTGTTTACATAGCTGCTGCGCCGACTGAGGGGGCAGCGAATTATGCTCTTCACGTCGCTAGTGGGGCGGTTCTTTTTGCAGGAACACTAGAAGTAACTGGGGCTTTGACTTTTACTGGGGCGCTTAGTATTGATGACACGACTGATAGTACTAGTGGAACAACAGGTTCAGTTCATACAGATGGTGGCTTTGGAGTTGTGAAAAATACTTACCTGGGGGCTGATCTTCTTCTTGCAACTGGAGCTGTCTTTAATTGGGCTGCTGGAGATGTGACGTTTACTCATAGTGCTGGGAAACTTACTTTCGGGGGTGACGGAGCTGTTGAGTTTGATTTTGCCAACCATGAAATAACAAATGTCGATGTTAATTCTGGTGCTGTTGATGGAACGACTGTAGGGGCCGCTAGCGCATCAACAGGTGCTTTTACGACATTGACGGCTAGTCTTGCTACAACTCTCAATGGTGCTGTCACTATTGGAGATGCCACAGGAGATGCTCTTACGTTTCATCCTTCGGCATGGACTTTGACGAATGCGGTGACGATAACTGGAACTTGGACAGACTTAGGGATTGTTACGACAGTTGATATCAATGGCGGGACTATAGACGGCACGACTGTCGGGGCTTCTAGTGCTACGACAGGAATCTTTACGACTCTTGCTGTGTCTGGGACTTATTTGCTTCCATTTCTTATCGGCACTAGGCGTCTTTGGGAAGATGCTACTGACGATGTTTTTAGGGTTAAAACAGGCTCTGATCCATCGAGTGAGTCTGACGGCAACGTTCTTTCTGAAGGAGAGCTATTCTAATGCGTAATTCGGCGAAGTTCCTGATAGTGTTTGTGGCAGCGTTGTCGGTAGTGGCGTGGTATCCTAAGCGTTATGCGCCGCGGTTCGATTGGTTCTCTCGACTTCGGGTAGATGCTGATTCAATGGTCGTGCATATGATGGACACCACCATCACCAGCACGAGTGCGAGCAAGATCGTTCCGTTCAATTT
>Ga0075122_10002892_pt1 | contig 11085 bp, 6 predicted proteins | sample AntAceMetag02UKB_FD_69790 | JGI IMG/M metagenome (GOLD analysis project Ga0075122, IMG submission 69790) | Saline lake microbial communities from Ace Lake, Antarctica - Antarctic Ace Lake Metagenome 02UKB | ecosystem: Environmental > Aquatic > Non-marine Saline and Alkaline > Saline | place...
CTTCACATTCACAAAAATTGTGAGCACTCCTGTTGCCTCGTCAACATCAACGTCTAATTCGTATGGTTGTTCGCTTCCGAGGAATGAATAATACCATATATCGTGTTCATCATCTTCTGAAACTTGCTTCAATATTCCGTCATAGTGATAATAATTATCTGTTAAAGAAGATACTAAAAATGTTGAGTTATAATTATAATTTTCCTTAATTTGAGTTAGATATTCTACCAAATCATTCGGGTCGTTGGTTTCTTCGTTATCGAGCCATGACTTTAAAAAGCTATCATTCGCCATTGTAAAACTAACATACATGGGCTTCGTCAATTCATTATGAATTTCAGAGTAAACACTCATTGTAGTTAACTCTGCAATGTTTCTAGTACTATCTTTGATAATTCTGCTATAAGAAATAAATACAAATAAACTTGTTACAATTGATGCAATTAACACTATGGTACTAATCAGGTAAGAGGTTTTTTTCATATTCAATCTCCTTGTATAGTGTTTTATATTTTATCATATTCATATGATTTATATTACTTTTTTATGAATTTTTAGAAAAAAAAGCGCTAATTATTAATTAGCGCATTAAGTGTTTCTTAAAAACTGTCATTTAAAATATCATTTACCAATGTTTCTTCTTCTGTTTTTTCTTCCGGCTTCTCTTCTTTGCTTATAATTTCTGCTACTTCTAGACCATCTATCGAAGTTTGCTCAATTTCTTGATCTTCTATTTCAGCATCAACTAAAGCAATCGTTGAGACAATATGATCTTCTAGTAAATTAATTATTTTTACACCTTGTGTAGCTCTCTTAGTTTGAGATATCTGATTAATTGGAGTTCTGATGATAATACCTTTATCAGAAACTACAAGCAAATCTTCATCACCAATAACACTAATTAGTTTCGCTAAATTTCCATTCTTTTCCGTAATATTTATGGTTTTCACACCTTTACCACCACGGTTTTGGCATCTATACTCGTCTACGTCGGTTCTTTTTCCATAACCTAATTTAGTGATTGCTAATATTTGTTGTCTTTCTTCGGTTACAGAAGTTACTCCAATAACTACATCGCTATTTGACAAATTAATCCCTTTTACGCCAGATGCGGTTCTGCCCATAGAGCGAACATCTGTTTCTTGGAAGCGAATTGCTTTTCCGTTTGATGCCCCAATAATAATGTCTCTTGTTCCATCTGTTAATTTCACAGAGTGCAAGAAATCGTTCTCTTTTAAATTAATTGCCTTTATTCCGTTTACTCTAATATTTTGGAAGTCAGAAACCTTTGTTCTCTTTACAATCCCTTTTGCAGTCGTAAAGAACAGATATCCTTCATCAAAATCTTTTAGAGTCATTACAGCAGCTAATTCTTCGCCTTCAACAAGGTTTAGTAGATTCACAATCGGTAACCCTTTTGAAGTTCTACCATAATTTGGAACTTTATAACCTTTCATTTTATATACTCTACCTAATGTGGTAAAGAATAATAAATAATCATGAGTTTGGGTAAAGATTAACGAGTCTATAACATCATCTTCGTTAAGATTAATTCCGGTTTTTCCTCTACCACCTCTGTTTTGAGATCGATATACGTCCACGTTCATTCTCTTAACATATCCATTTGTTGTAACTGCTATAATAACATCTTCAATTGGAATTAAATCTTCATCTTCAATGTCATAATCGCCAAACAGATCAATTTCTGTTCTTCTTTCGTCTCCGTATTTACTCTTCATTTCAAGCGCTTCTTCAATCAACATTGAATTTTGTTTCTCGGGACTGGCTAACGTTTCGTTTAAGTCTTTCATCGTAGCAAGTAAATCTTCGACCTCATTGTTTATTTTATCTCGTTCTAAGCCAGATAGTCTTCTCAATTGCATTGCTAAAATTGCCTTTGTTTGTATTTCACTTAAATTAAACGCTTCTATCAGTTGTGCTTCTGTGTCATCATATGAATTTCTAATAATTTTAATGACTTCATCAATATTTTCTAAAGCTATAATGAAACCTTCTAACAAATGATGTCTTTGTTTAGCTTTTTGCAAATCAAAATTTGTTCTTCTGATTAATACTTCAACTTGATGATTATAATAATGTCGAATCATATCAATTAAACTTAACACTTCTGGTTTGTCATCAACCAAAGCTAACATATTTGCACCAAAAGAAACTTGAAGTTGAGAATTCTTATAAAGATTGTTTAGTAAAACTTCAGGATTAATGTCTTTTCTAAGTTCTAATACAACTCTCATTCCTTTTAAGTTGGATTCGTCTCTTAAATCGGTAATTCCTTCAATCTTTTTGTCTTTTGCTAATTCAGCAATTTTATCTATCAAGTTAGATTTGTTTACTTGATAAGGTATTTCTCTGATAATAATTTGTTTTTTACCGTTACTCAATACTTTTATTTCTGTTTTTGCTTTTACTCTGATGATTCCTCTACCAGTCGTATAAGCTTGGATGATTCCAGATTGTCCTAATATGATTCCTCCGGTTGGAAAATCAGGGCCCTTTATGTACTCCATCATTTCATCAACTGTAATATCTTTGTTGTTAACATAAGCAATATAACCATCAATAACTTCAGTTAAATTATGAGGAGGAATATTTGTAGTCATACCAACGGCAATACCGGTAGCTCCATTTAGTAATAAATTTGGTATTCTTGTAGGTAATACTTTTGGTTCTTGTTCTGAACCATCGTAATTGTCTCTAAAATCAACAGTATCTTTCTTTAAATCCTTAAGAATTTCCATTGTGATTTTATGCATTTTTGCTTCTGTATAACGAGAAGCAGCAGCTGGATCACCATCAATTGAACCAAAGTTTCCGTGGCCATTCACAAGTGGATATCTAAAACTAAAGTCCTGAGCCATTCTAACCATAGAATCATAAATCGCAGCGTCTCCATGCGGATGATATTTACCCATAACATCCCCAACAATACGCGCTGATTTCTTAAATTGTTTATCAGGATATACTCCTAATTCTTCCATACCATAAAGAATTCTTCTATGTACGGGTTTTAATCCATCTCTAACATCTGGTAAAGCTCTTGCAACAATTACGCTCATTGCATATGATAAAAATGAATTTTTCATTTCTGTAGAGATGTTTATTTCAACCACTTTACTAGCGAATGGTTCAATAATCTCTTCTGTTTCAATTTTAATATTTTCGTCCATATTTTATATACCCCTACACATCTAAATTCTTAACATACTCAGCATTAATTTGAATAAATTCTCTTCTGCTAGCTACATCGTCGCCCATTAACATTGTGAAAATGCGATCAGCGTCCATAGCATCTTCTAATGTTACTTGTAATAGGGTTCTTGTTTTGGGATCCATTGTTGTTTCCCACAGTTGCTCAGGATTCATTTCCCCAAGTCCTTTATAACGTTGAATGACTGGTTTAGAATTAAATTCAGCCAATATTTTGTCTAATTCATGTTCTTCGTATGCGTATTTTATTGTTCTTCCTGATTGCACTTTAAACAATGGTGGTTGTGCTATATATATATAACCTTTTTCAATTAGATTTTTTAGATATCTAAAGAAAAATGTTAGCAATAACGTTCTAATATGTGCACCATCCACATCGGCATCGGTCATAATAATTATTTTTTGGTATCTTGCTTTTTCAATTTGAAATTCATCACCAATACCAGTTCCAAAAGCCTGGATCATGGATAATATTTCTTTGTTTTGTAAAGCTTTATCTAATCTCGCTTTTTCAACATTAAGCACTTTACCTCTTAGTGGTAAAATTGCTTGAAATTCGGAATCTCTACCTTGTTTAGCTGAACCACCAGCTGAATCCCCTTCGACTATATATATTTCAGATCTTGTAGCGTCTTTTGTACGACAATCTGCAAGTTTAGAAGCAAAACCTAGAGCATCTAATGGTGATTTTCTTCTCGTAGCTTCTCTTGCTTTTTTTGCTGCTAGTCGAGCTCTTTGGGCCATTAAAGCTTTTTCAATAATAATCTTAGCTGCATTAGGCGTTTCTAATAAAAACCTCTCTAACCCTTGTTTCATTACTGCTGAAACGGCAGTTCGAGCATCACTATTACCTAATTTAGACTTTGTTTGCCCTTCAAATTGCGGGTCTGGATGTTTGATGGAAATAATTGCAACAAGCCCCTCTCTAGTATCCTCACCTAGTAAAGATTCATCTTTTCTAAAAATATTTGATGTTCTTCCATAATTATTCAAAATAGTAGTCAAAGTTCTTCTGAAACCTTCTTCGTGAGTACCGCCTTCTTGATTTGTAATGTTGTTTGTGAACGGATATATATTTTGTGCATAACCGTTATTATATTGCAACGCTATTTCAACAAGAATATTATCTAGTTCTCCTTCAAAATAAGCTACTTCTTTATGAAGAACATCTTTTCCTTCATTTAGGAATGAAACATATTCTTGAACTCCGCCTTCATAACAGTAGTCTTTTTCAATAATTAATGAGTCTTTTCTTTTATCAATGACAGCGAATTGAATTCCTTTGTTCAAGAAAGCAAGTTGTTGTATTCTGGTTCTTAGTATTTCGAATTCAAAAGCTTGAGTTTCTACAAATATTTCAGGGTCTGGTAAAAATGTTACTACAGTTCCAGATTTATCCGTATCACCTACAATTGTCAATTCTTCATCAACAAATCCGTGATCAAATTTAATAACATATTGTTTTCCATCTTTATTGATTTCAACAATCATCTTTGTACTCAATGCATTTACAACAGAAGCTCCTACACCGTGTAGTCCCCCTGAAACTTTATATGAATTGTGATCAAATTTACCACCAGCATGCAATGTTGTGTACACTGTTTCTACAGAAGGCCTACCAGATTTTGGATGAACTTCAACCGGAATACCTCTTCCGTTATCTGTGACTCTAATATGGTTCCCAGGTAAAATCTCCACTGTAATAGAATCACAAAAACCAGCTAATGCTTCATCAACTGAGTTATCTACTATTTCCCAAACCAAATGATGTAACCCTCTAGAACTAGTCGTTCCGATGTACATCCCTGGTCGTTTTTTTACAGCCTCTAATCCCTCTAAAATCTGGATATTACTGGCATCATATTTGTTATAATCATCCATTTCTATATTCCTCCTTGATAGTGTTGTTCTGAACTCTAAAAATTGTTGCATCTTTTAATATAGAATCTTGTAAATTTTGTAAATTTGTTGTTGTAATAATCGCTTGTGCTTCTAACTTGTAAAGATATTTAATGAGTTTGGTTTGTCTTATAGAATCTAATTCACTAAACACATCATCCAATAAGAATATAGGCCTTTCACCATTGATATCAAAAATAATGTCACTGATGGCTAGCAATAATGCTAACACCATGATTCTTTGCTCGCCCTGAGATGCATTATCTTTTGCTGGTAAATCATCTATAATAAAATCATAATCATCTCGATGTGGCCCGTAATTTGTCGTTTTTAAATATATGTCGTTTTTGTACTTGCTCTTAAGTGTTTTCTCAATATCATTTTCAATAGACGGTTTATATTCAAAAACAAAGTCTTTGGTTTTGTCAGATAGAAAGTTATACATTTTCTTTAACGTTAAATTTATTTTTCCTACGAAGTTTCTTCTAAAATCAATGATTATGCTTGCAGACGTAGCTAGTTGTTCTGTAATAATGTCCAACAGAGTGAAGTCCTCCGATTTAGAATCTGATAATTTCTTTAACAATTCATTCCTTTGCTTTAATAGAAGTTTGTAATTTGATAACTCGTATAGATACTGTCTGTCAATTTGTCCATACACAATATCTATAAAATATCTTCTATCTCTAGGTGAACCTTTGATGATCATAAGGTCTTCAGGCAAAAAAGCTAAAACATTTACCGATCCAATATAATCACTTAGCCTCTTTATCTCATTATTATTAATTAATGCTTTTTTTCCTTTGTCTGAGATTACTAAGTTCAACTTCAAGTCCTTGTTTTTCATAAGAACATGTGTGCTAATTCTAGAAAATTTTTCATTATACATAATGGTATTTGAATCATTTGTTTTATAGGATTTAGCCAAGGATAAAAAATATATTGCTTCTAGTAAATTGGTTTTTCCGCTTCCGTTATTGCCAACAAACAGATTAACCCCTTTACCAAAAACAACTTCTTGTTTTTTATAATTCCTAAAATTATACAACAATAAATTCTTAATTATCATTGGCTACAATAAGATAGTCTACAGACTCAATTTGTATTTGGTCTCCAGGATATATCTTTTTACCTCGACGATTTTCTAACTGATTGTTTAAGAATATTTCATTATATAAAATGTAATTTTTGACTTCTCCGCCGGAACCAACTATACTTAAAAATTTTAATAATTGTCCTAATGTTATATATTCAGTTTTGATAGCTACTTTTTTCATATTTTCACCTATATATATTTATATATATATTATATATTATATTAGGGAAAAAATCAATCTATTTAAGTCAAAAAATAGCTTATTTTGAACTTTTATTTTATATGGTTATGAACCCTTGTAAATTCATAAAAAAAGCCTCTAATTTGAAATTAATTAGAAGCTTTTACTTTTAGTTTATTAATAATACTATTTTTTGTAAGAATTCCACCATTGTATACAACCAATGACGTTCTAATTTTATAGTATCAAGTATAATGTGTATTCGATCTTTTTTATATGCAAATCGTATAGAGTTTGAAATCTCAATACCTGTTTTAAATAGTTCATCTCCCGCTAAAGACTTGGTGCCATCAAATGATAAGGTTAGAGAAACGTTTGTTTTGTTCTCGGAAATCTTTTCAACACCAATTTGTCTGGTCAAAAACTCGAATAGCTTCTCATAAATATATATTTCCAATTTCGCATCATATTTACCAAATCTATCAGTCAATTCTCCCAACAAATCATAAGCCCCTTCTATAGATGTGATTTGTTTAATTTTCTTGTGCATCTCGACTTTTATGTAATCATCTTCAATATACTTTTTGTCTATAAACCTAGAAACATGGGCCTTAACGCCTGGTTTTAATTTTTCTGTTTTTGGGTTTTTATTAACACCAGAAATCTCTTCTTCGAGTATTTTCATGTACATATCTATCCCTACAGAGTCTATAAATCCGGATTGTTCTTTCCCCAAAACATCTCCCGCGCCTCGTATGGATAAATCACGAATTGCTATTTTAAAACCTGATCCTAACTCTGTAAATTCTTTAATTACTTTTAATCTTTTTTCGGCCTCTTCAGTTAGTAATTTATTTTTCTTATACATTAGAAATGCATAAGCGATTTTATCACTTCTACCAACCCTTCCGCGTATCTGATATAGCTGGGATAGCCCTAAATTATCAGCATTATGAACTATTAACGTATTCGCGTTTGGTATATCAATACCCGTTTCAATAATGGTAGTCGTTACCAAAACATCTACTCTGTGATTAACAAAATTATCAATTACTTTCTCTAAATCCCTTTTTTTCATCTTCCCATGCGCAATGTCTATTCGCGCTTCAGGCACAAGTTTTTGTAGTTTGTCAGCGATGAATTCAATATCATCAACCCTATTGTATAAATAGAAGGTTTGACCGTCTCTTGCAAGTTCTCTCTCAATTGAATCTTTGATAATTATTTCATTTCTTTCTAGTACATAAGTTTGTATAGGGTATCTGTTTTCGGGCGCAGTTTCAAGCAAAGACATGTTTTTTACGCCCATTATAGCCATATTTAAAGTTCTTGGTATTGGGGTCGCTGATAAAGATAGCACATCAATGTTAACCTTGATTTCTTTTATCCTCTCTTTATGTAAAACTCCGAATCTTTGTTCTTCATCGATAACTAATAATCCTAAATTTTTAAATTCTATGTCTTTACTCAATATTCTATGGGTCCCAATAAGAATATCTACTGTTCCTTCTTTCAATTTCTTAAGTATAATATTTTGATTTTTCTTTGTAATGAATCGGTTAAGTAATTCTATGTTAATTCCATAATTTTCCATACGATCAATGAATGTATTGAAATGTTGTTTCGATAATACCGTAGTTGGTGCTAAGTATGCAACTTGTTTTCCATTTAAAACAGCTTTGAAAGACGCTCTTAAAGCTATCTCTGTTTTTCCAAATCCTACATCCCCACAAATTAATCTATCCATAGGTGTTCTTTTAGACATATCTCTAAAGACATCTTGTATTGTTTTTTCTTGGTCAATAGTTTCTTGATAAGGAAAGTTCTCTCTAAAATCATGTTCTAATTCTGGAAACTCTTCAAAAGCAAATCCAATTGAATTTTCTCTGCTTGCATATAGTTTTATTAACTGATCGGCGATTTCTCGAATTTGTTCTCTTACTCTGCTTTTTGTTTTAGACCAATCACTACCGCCTAATTTTGACAGTCGAGGAGAAAATCCTTCACCTCCAGAATACTTATGTATTTGATCTATCGCATCTAGAGAAATATATAATTTATCTCCACCTCTATATTCGATATGAATATAATCATTAATTGTATTTCCAAATTTCATTGTTTTTATTTCTAAAAATTTTCCGATACCGTAATCAAAATGAACTACATAGTCTCCCTTTTTTAAATCATTAATACTATTTAACCTCTGTGATTTTCTATATACAGAAATATATTCCCCTCTTTTTCTAGACAGGTATTTTTTTGTGATTGCTTCATCTGTTATAAGATTTAATTCAAAACTATCCGAATACATATCGAAGGACTCTTCACTTACAATTAAATTTATTATTCCTACTTTAATAGATTTATTGGTACTAACTAAATTACATTTAATACCCTTACTCTTAAGAACATCTGCAAATTTCATTCTAGCATCAGTGGTTTTGAATGAAATAACTTGAGTCTTCTTTCCAATGTTACTGGAAAGTTCTTTGTACAATAAGTCCAAATTTTCACTGTAAGTGATTGGTTCTTTTCCAAAAACAGAAAATACATGTTTATAGTTTTCTTTATATTTATACTCAAGATAATCTATCATCACGGAATTACTTTTTAACATTTCATTCAGGTCATAAATCATATTAAATTCCATTTTAGGATAATCAGAGGCTGATAAGTACCAATCTTTGATTTCTTCAATTAGTATTTTATTTTGTTCTGTAATCCTATGGAAATCTAGATAGAATACATGTTTTTTCTTTGAAAAATCAAGCATTGTATAGTGTTTATCTGTAATAAAAGGCAAATATCTTATTAATCTATCCAATTCTTCGTGGTTTCGAAGATTTTCTAAATCTTTATGCAATTTGTCTATTGTTTCGGTTGAAAAGTCTACAGTTTTTATTTTTTTATTAATTATATTTTCTAAACTTTGTATGTCTTCATCTGAATAAAAGAATTCAACCATAGGTAATAATTCTACTGTTTCAACTTTCGATATAGACCTCTGCGTATCGATATCAAATTCCTTGATTACTTCTAGTGTTTCTCCAAAAAAGTCCAATCTGAAAGGATTTTTAGCTCCTAAAGGATAAATATCAACTATTCCGCCTCTAACTGAAAAATCACCAATTTTCTCTACGGTGTATTCTCTTTTGTATCCGTAATTAACTAATTTATTCGATAATTCATTTATTGGGTGATCACTACCGGTATGTAATTTAATAATAGAGTCCAACCATTTTTTTAAAGGTAATTCTGGTTTGAGTAGTCCGAAAAGGTTAATCACAACTACTCTTTTGGGATTTGATATGATTTTTTTAATTGTATTTATTCTTTCAATTCTAAATTCCATTGATGAAACCAACAATTCATTCGAAATGAATTCATCTTGAGGGAAAAAGCACACCTGTTCTGTATTCAATACTTGGCACAATTTATCATACAATAATTGGGCTTTATATAAGTTAGGTGTAACCAAAAATATAGTTTCATTATTTTGAATGAAGTATTCTAATATTACGATAAGTGCATTTTCCTCGTTCGTGTTGTTTATATATACTTTATTGTTCTTCTTAACCGATTCCAGAATTGTTAGCATAAATTCGTTGTCTTTTAGAAACTCTAAAACATTTTTCATAACTACCTCCACGTGCTTTTGGCGAGTGACTCACTCGCTAGGGTTATATTTATTTTGGTTTATTTACTATTTTGAATATTATGCGCAATCTTCATTAACCATTTTGTAGGTACAAACCTTATAAAGAAAAACACAATCTTCATTCTCAATCCAGGTATAATCAATTCTTTCTTCTTTGTTATTCCCTTCATAATGATTGAAGCACATTTTCTAGAATCCATTCCCTTGCTACTTTTTGCTCTAGCTCTTGAATTAAATTGAGTTTTCACAGGCCCTGGTACAACAGTCAAAACTTGCATATCAATATTTTCTCTCTTTAATTCATAACTAATTGCTCTAGAAAAATAATATACATAAGACTTTGAAGCAGAATATGTTGCATGTAAAGGCGTAGGTAAGAAACTCGCCATAGAACTTATGTTTACTAAGGTCCCAGATTTAAAATGTTGTATATATAGTTTTGTTAAAATGTGAAGAGCTTTTATATTCAAATCAATAAGGTTTAGTTCTATATCTAAATCTGTCTTGGTGAATAATCCTAAGTTTCCAAAGCCTGCATTATTAACAAATAATCCAACATCAAAAATTTTAATGCGATCAAATAAGCTATAACAATTATTAAGAATTGACAAATCTAAAACTTCTAAAACAACATCAATGTTATAAGTAGTTAATTCTTTTTTTATGTCCATCAATTGATCTTTGTTTCTAGCTACTAATATGAGGTTATAATTTTGTTTTGCTAATAAGAAAGATAACTCTTTTCCAATACCTGAACTCGCTCCTGTAACTAATGCGTACATTAGATCACCCTACCCAAAAAACTTATTTTCAATACAACTAAACGTAACATAAATAAATCATATAAATTATAACATAAAGAATTATATCTAGTGAATAATAATATTTATATATGTAGTAAAATCTCCGTGTTTACTATTATATCAAAGTATATTCTATATATTAAAATCAAAAATGTAAGGGGGGAAATAGAAATAGATGAAACGAATATACCAATAAAATGTTTTCAAAGTATAATAATAC
>Ga0075122_10002898_pt1 | contig 11066 bp, 14 predicted proteins | sample AntAceMetag02UKB_FD_69790 | JGI IMG/M metagenome (GOLD analysis project Ga0075122, IMG submission 69790) | Saline lake microbial communities from Ace Lake, Antarctica - Antarctic Ace Lake Metagenome 02UKB | ecosystem: Environmental > Aquatic > Non-marine Saline and Alkaline > Saline | place...
ATCGACAGTACTACCTTCATAAGAGTCACTTCCATTTTGTCCAACTTCTCTAACTGCTGCAAACGGTATCTCCAGTTTGTAATTCAGTAGTTTCTGTAACTGCATTTTTGAATAATTTTGGTGATGTAACTTCTTCAAGAGTTGTTTTAATTAAACTATATGAATCTGTAAAATCATGATCACCAAATTCTTTTGGTAAACTTTCTTCAAAAGCAGAAAAATCTCCCGCCATTTGCATCATAGTTAAGTCTGCAAGTTTAAATGTAGCAGTTGGCAAATTTTCTTTAGATATCTCATTCAAAGCATTTATATCAAGCATTTGAAGAAACCTCCGGTTTAATTGGTTTGTACATTTGATCAGTAGCATATGCTGCAGCAATTTCATCAACTTGATGCTTTTCAATTATACTGTCATCGATACTGAAATCACTAAAAGATAATTCATTAATTAAGTTATATGCTTTTCCTAAGTCAAATTCACCTTGCACTAAGGGGTGATCAACATTTATAAATAATTCAAAATTGTGCCGAAAGAATGGTTTTTTCCCAGAGCCACCTAATTTTATAAGAGAACAGTCAAGCAAAGCCGCACCTTTTTTTAATAAATTAAGTGTTGGTTTCAAATTTGGTAACTCGCGAATTTTTTTATGATAGTTTTCAGATTCTGATGAAGGTATTTTTTCACTACTAAACTTTTCATTAATAAACCGATCTATTTCATCAACATGCCCGTGATGCTTTTGCCAATATGCATAAGATGGCGCACTAAGCGTTAAAACATCTTGCATCCCTTCTGAAGGCATAAAATTATGTAAACCTGCGTTATTATTTTTAAATAAATAATGCACATCTTCGAAAATTAATTTATTCATCTCTCTAAGATTTGGTATATCTGATAGTCGATTGATTGTTTCATAAGCAGATGTTAAATTAGTTATAAATTCAGCAGCATCTTTTCTGCTAAAATTTCCTGCACGTAATTCATCTTCAATAATTTTAAATGAGGCATTTACACAACGTTCATAGTTACTATTAATTGCAAATTCATCACGTCCCTCAGTTGGTTTAACTCCGCTTGGAAATGATATTGTAATTCCTCGTCTAGATGTAGACTTATCTTTTATTGGAATATGTTGCCCTGAAAGCCGAATTACGCCAGTATTGTTAAATGAAATAAACATATTTTGTTTGTGGTCAACACCATCAATGGTTTGTGTTACTGGAACAATGTATGGCGATATATTAAGAGTATTTATTTGAGTTTGATTCAAGAATATTGATGCTTCATTACTTGGAACTTCATATAGTGATTTTTTAAGATATGTTTCTATTTCTTCAATATCAAATTTGTGTTTAATATTTATAGCAGTTCCTTGACTTCGTTTAGTTGTTGATTTTGATATACTCATGCGTATATCTTCAACGTCTCGGCTAGATGAATAAAATGTAACCTTATAATTCGAATTACCATCATTTGTATGAACAGTAATTTCTGATTGCAAAGGTCTTTGTAATAGATATTTTAGCGTAGATAAGAAACCCATTCCATGAAGGCCTCTTTCATGAATACCCTCTTTTTCTGTGCTAAACGGTATAATAAATTCATTTAATAAATTATCAAGTGACATAGAAATACCACTATCAACTATTTCGCATTGTTTATTGTCAACGTAAATACTTATCGCATAATCAGAACTTTCATTAGTCGCATAATTTTCATTAGCATCTAACGAATTTATAACTAAATCAAGTAAGGGTCGTTCTTCACCATTAGAACCACCAAATTGGCGTGTAATCTTTTCGCGTAAGATTTTAGAAATATGTTTTTTATTTTGACGTTTTATGTCTAAATCATCAATTGACTCATTGGACTCAATACGATTCATTACGTTTTCTAGAGAACTCTTTGTTATTCCAAGACTTATCCAGTCAGTTAGAGGTAAATCATAGTTTGGTATAAATATACTCATACTAATCTAAGAGTGATAACACTAGTAAACCTTATAAATATTTCTTATAGTTAATATATAGTATATTTATTTTAATTGGCCTTAATTGCATTCAACTTTTATGTTTTTCAAACAAATCATGTATGGTTTTTGCACGTTCAAGTTTTATTTTTGAATCAGTTTTTGCTTTAGAGCTATTAGGATTTCCAATGCTTTCTAAATATTCATCTCCTGCAATTGTTCCTTTTCTAGGCCAATATTTCGTAAAATTAAGAATTTCGGGTTTTAACCAATTTAGAAGGTTTACAGTGTCCTGAAAATCTTTTTCATTTTCTCCAGGAAAACCTACAATAATATCAGTTGATATCCCCATATTTGGAATTGTTTTTCTAAATATTTGGACAATGTCTTTAAATTGAGCAATAGTATATTGTCGATTCATTAACTTTAGCATTTTATCTGAGCCAGATTGGACAGGTATGTGTAAGAATTTGATCATTTTTTCATGCCCGTAAATTTCAGTAAGTTTTGGAAGAAGTTTGTAAACATGATTTGGATTAGCCATACCCATTCTTATTTTGAAGTTTCCATCTAATTCAATCATTTGTTTAAGTAACTCAATTATATCTGTTCCAATATCAAATCCATAGCAACCACAATCTTGTGAAGTTAGATATATTTGGTTACAACCATCTGAAATTGCTTGTTTAGCTTCTTTTACAATATTGTTAATATTGAAAGAAACTAAATTACCTCTAGCTAATTTACCTGCGCAATAGGCGCAATTTCCTAAGCAACCTTTTGAAATTACAATTTTTGCAATTTTTTTGTTATCTCGAACTTTTGGCAAACAAAGTTTTTCTTCTGCAGTTTTGCTTAGCAAAACAACTCGCTTCCCTTTCAAAGTTTCTTCAACAACTTCAACAACTTTCTTGAAATCAAAACTTCCAAGTAAAGAATAATTTTTCAAACGAGAATCGTCTGGAAATGAAAGTGGAAAACAGCCTGCAATAATTACTTTGTTGTCTTTTGATATGTCTTGAATCTTCCGAAACAAGCGCTGTTCTGTAGGACTTTTTAGTGAACAGGTATTAAATATTACTAAATCTGCATCTTTGAGTTCAGATATTTGATAACTTGCTTTATCGAGAAGTCCGGCGAGTACCTCAGAATCAGATTGGTTAGCAGTACATCCTTGCGTGTAAATGTGTATCTTTTCCATATCTTTTGCTAGAGCAAGAACTCTTAAATATATTGTTTTTAATAGTATAATTGTGAAAAGGAAGTATAAATTTGTTATTGTTATTATGCTAATCTTTGTATTATTTTTTATATTTAAATTAATTCAAGATAATACTGAGGAAGTAGTTGATGACGTGCTTGATCAACCAAGAGTCACGGGTGAATTTTTTGGTCCACTTATACATGTATTTTCAAGAATTTCACCTACTGAACTTTCAAATTTACAATCAAATTCATTTCAAGGCTTAACTAATCCGCGAATGACTCCAACCGAGATACTCGTTTATAATATTTCAGGAGAAAATCAAGAAGAGCAAATTCGAGCAAGAGTAATACAGGGCATATTAAATCGAGAAAAACCAATTTTATATTTAATTGATTCTGAAAACGATGAATTTTGGTTGTCTCAAATTTCTGCGAAAAAAAATTATATTACGGGATTATCTGATTCAAATTATTCAAAAATAAAATATGATCCGGAAAATATTAAGCAAATATATCTTGCTGTGACACTTTCAGGAATACATAATGCTATACCCGTAACCGATGCAGACAAACCTTTATTTGATTTAACTGAATTATCTAACAAAGAGTTATACGCTCTGATGTTAGAATCTTTTGAAGATTCAAATAAGCAAATGATATCGTTTAGAAGCAAACTTTCTCCATCGCACATTGATTTTGTTGTAAAAAATAAAATGTTTTTATCTCCACTTGCAATAACTGACGAATCTACGTTTTTGACACTTAAATTCGAATCTAGAAAAGAAGCAAAAATCATTGAAGAAATATTTTCTCAAATGGAATCTGATTGTGCAATGGTTGGATATAACATTAATCCCGGTATTGCTGGCGAGTTTGAAACAATTAATTATCTTTCGAAACAAGGTTGTTTTTCTGTGCCAGTTCCAAGTGTGCCTAATCTATCTTTCTTTTCAGGTTTGACTCAATCTGAACCAAAACATATTGATCCTAAAACTACAACTAAACTTGAAGATAAAGTATATGTTGTATTTTTAATGTCAGATGCAGATAATCTGGAAATTTCTTATTCCAAATATGAAAAATTTACACAAAATCATACAACTCCAATTGGTTGGAGTATAAGTCCATTATTGAATGAGTTTGCCCCAACAATATTTGATTATTATTCATCAAACTTAGCTGAAACAGATACTTTTATCGCAGCACCGTCAGGTGGTGGATTTGGATATCCCTCTAAAAATAAATATCTTCCAGCATTTATTGAGCATACAAATAAGTTTATGCAAGAAACAAAGTTAAATTATATTTGGGTACTTGATTATCCAATAAGAGGGTATTCACCAGAACTTTTACAAAAATTCTCAGAAATATCCGATGGAATGTTTATGGAATATGTAATATTACGTTCATATGAGCAATCAATTGAAAGTTATAATGACAAACCTGCAATTTTTTCAGCAGGTTTTGTTGATAAAGATGGTAAAATTGCCAAACGCGTAATAAAAAGCACACCAAAACAAAGACCGGCATTTTTATTTATTGGACTGGAAGTACGCTATAACTCGCCAGAACATATTGATGCAGAGGTTGCAAAATTAGACTCAGAAATTTATGAAATTGTTTCAGTCCCAGAATTTATGGAGTTGATTAAACAAAATGGTAATGCTAACTAAACTTGACAAAAAAGATTTTGATAAGATACTTACGCAATATGTGCTTGGTAAGTATGTAATTCATAAGCATTTTCCACACGCATTATCAAATTCAGTTTATGCATTAACAACTACATCTGGAAAATATATTTTGAAAGTTTATGAATGTGAGAATGACAAATTCGTCAAATATCAAATCAGATTAACTAACGTACTAACTGAACGAGGTGTCAAGGTTCCAGCACATATTAAAACTACTTCTGGAAAAATAACAATAACTTACAAAAATAAACTTATTGGAATTCAGGAATTTATTGAAGGCAAACCCCTAAGTAATCATATGAACGTTCATTTGCTAAAAGATTTGGTTAAAAATGTAATTGCATTACACCAAATATTACTCACACTTAATTTCCGTAATGGTGATAATTGGGGATATGCACATCAATTTGAATGTGATAATTTAGATTATGCACCACCGAATTTCCCATTGCAAGAAGAGTATAATAAATACCTAAAAGAAGTTAGAAAAAATGTTAATCCAAGAAAATTACGAAGAAGTATTGTTCATGGTGATTTGAGAGGAGATAATCTTATTGTTGGAGACAATCACGTAAGAGCAATTATTGATTTTGATGACTCACACCGAGATTATTTGATATACGATATTGTTACTTTATTTTGTGGCGATTTTATTTGCGGGAATAAAATTTACAAAAGTAATATGCAGTTATTTTTATCTACATATCAAAAAGAGCTGAAACTTAATTTAGATGAAAAAAAGGCAATATATTATTTTATGAAACAAAGATATCTTTCAACAATAAATTATTCCGTAGGCAAAAGACAAAAGCATGTTGATCAAGTAGATGAAATTAATGAATGGCTAACTGGCGTTCTTAATCAGTACGAGACTTTTTGTAAATTACCTATTGAAGAATTTTTAAGTTTCTTTTGAATTGCCACCATAATAACGCTTATAAACAACGATTTTTAATTATATTTACAATGGAAAACAGTGATTGCCCCGGTAAAGTCGGTGGTTACCCCACAGTATAGGAAATCTGTTTCTAGCCATAGTTCTCAAAATTTAAAAAGTGAGTGTCCCGGTTTATCTGCTTATGAAGGTGAGTGCCCCACATTCTGTATTGAAAGTGTATTTTTGGTTAGTTGAAAAAAAAGAATTATCTCAGAAAGATTTGCGTGATTTAAGTAATCTTTCAGAAAGAGCAGTTCGATACGCTCTTGAATTTTTAAAGAAAGAAAGATTGATTGTAGAAATAGTAAATTTTCTTGATATTCGTTCTAAAATTTATAAAATTGCCTCTGTAGCTCACTTAGTAGAGCAGCGGTCTTGTAAATCGCAGGTTGGGAGTGCAAATCTTCCCAGAGGCTTGGAGATATAAAATGAAAGAACAAAAGAATTTAAAAGAAGAGAAAGGTAATCCTAGTATGGAACATCCGGATGAGAAACTACCAGATAATGATCATAGGATTATTGGCCAGAAATTAGATATGTATAGCATAAGTGATAACATTGGAGCAGGTTTACCGTTATTTCACCCAAATGGTGCAATCTTTTGGAGAATCTGCGAAGATTTTATGATAAAAGAGCTGCTTAAGCGAGGGTACCAAATTGTGCGAAGTCCCCATATTTTCAGAGCACAAGTCTGGAAAAAATCAGGACATTACGCAAAATTTAAAGAAAATATGTTTTTTACTGAAGTTGAAGGCAAAGAGTTTGGTATTAAGCCAATGAATTGCCCAGCACATATTTATGTATATAAGAACAAAAGTCATAGTTATCGTGAATTACCTATTCGATTAGCAGAGATTGCAACAGTTTATCGAAATGAATTATCTGGAACTCTAAATGGTTTAACTCGCGTAATTGGTTTTGCGCAAGATGATGCACACATTTTCTGTACTGAAGGCCAAATTGAATCAGAAGTAGCAAATATGCTTAAATTAACTGCAGAAATATACGAAGCTTTTGGTTTAAAATTAAGTAAAGTTTATTTGTCAACTATGCCTGAAAAACATTTAGGTGATGAGAAAATATGGCAAAAAGCTGAGAAAAAATTGGAAGCAGCATTAAAGAAAAATAAAATTAATTATGAAATAAACAAAGGAGATGGTGCTTTTTATGGACCTAAAATTGATTCAAATATTAAAGATGCATTAGGTAGAGAATGGCAATTAGGAACTATTCAATTAGATTTTAATTTACCAGAGCGTTTCAAATTAAATTATATTGATAAAGATAACAAAAAACAGCGAGTTGTAATGTTACATCGAACTATAATCGGTGCAATGGAAAGATTAATCGCACTTTTGATTGAAAGATATAATGGTGCATTTCCGCTTTGGCTAGCGCCAGTTCAACTTAGAATTATTAATATGAATGACAATTTAATTGAATATTCTAAGAAAATTGAACAGCAACTACGAGAAAAAGGTTTTAGAGTAGATTCTGATTATCGGGCTGAATCAATGGGTAAAAAAGTCAGAGAATCTGAAATGCAGAAAATTCCATATGTAGTTGTAATTGGTGAAAAAGAAAAAGAAGCAGGAACTTTAGCAGTTCGGCCACGTGGAGAGCGACCAAAATTTGGAGTAAAATTCGACGCATTTGTTAAGCAAATTAAGAAAGAAGAAGAAAGCAAGGCATGAAAATCTCTAAGAAACTATTGCCTGAGTTATTTGAACAGATTAAATCTGGAGAAAAAACTTTCGAATTAAGATTAGCTGACTTTGAATGTAAGCAAGGTGACAGTCTAGTTTTGAAAGAATGGGATCCAAAAACAAAGAGCTATACTGGAAGAGAATTAGAAAAACAAGTAACTTTTGTTCTTAATACAAAAATAATGGAGACTTATCATTCTAAAGAAGAACTCAAAAAGCATGGATTGATTGTAATTGCGATAAAATAATCACCAATCTTTTTTCATAGCTTTTTGTTTTAGATCTTTTGACATGTATTCAATAGAATATCTTAGCGCAGTTCTTGGCATTTCTTGTTTATGTTCCATGACAAAGTTAAAGACTGATTTTTCGTCAAAAGCCGAAGCAGATTTTAGCATCCAACCATACCCTTTCTGAACTAAATCTTCTGGATCAGTTAAAAGAATTAGAGCAATATCAAAAACATCTTGCAAAGTATGTTTAGCAATATACCAACCACCTTTTGATGTTATGAAGCTAACTGCCGAAGCTCTACGAAACCACATGTTTTTGGAATGAGCCCAGCTTTTAATTCGCGGAATAACTTCGGGAAATTTTTCAACAAAATAGTGAATTGTGTGTGTGCAAAAATCATCGCACTTGCCCCAATTGTCAACATATTTATCAACCCAATTTTCAAATCGGTTGAAATCAGATACTTCCAGTTTCTTTTTGATTCCAAAAACCCAAGAAAAAGCAATTGTTGAACATTCATTATACGGTTGATTAAGAAGTTGTTCACACAAATCGAGTATTTCATCTTTGTGTAATTTTTTAACTTCTGAAAAATATTTTTTAGCGATGTGCCTTACAATTGGAGTTCGAACCCCTAGAAAATGAACTTTTTCATTAAAGTACTTCTCAGCACCTTCTTTATATTTAGGATCGATATTTTCTTTTAATTCAGTAATTATTTTAGATATCATTTTTTTCCAATGTAAATAAAACTAAATTCCCCTGAAGATTTAGCTTGAATTGTTTTGAATCCAACAGACTTACATATTTTTTTGAACTTTTTTATTGTCCATTGATTGTGTTCAATATATTCTTCTTCAAAACTATTGAGGTAGTTTCTTTGGTTAAACCATTCTTTAAATTTTTTTCTGCTCCGTTTTCTAAAATCATAAATAATTATACTCCCATTTTTGTTTAGCTGTTTGTAAAATACATTAAGCTGATGTTTAAGATTTATTTTTTCATGATGTAATACAAACATGCAACTTATTGAGCTGTATTTTTTGTTTATTTTTGAGGTGTTTTTGAAATTGATATTTTGTAGCTTGTACTCTTTGTTTGCAGTTTTTATTCTTTTAATGTCCAAATCAACTGCATCAAAGCATTTTTTAGGAAAACGTTTAGCCAACATATTTACGATAATTCCATAGCCACAACCAAAATCAAGGTGATTGTTTGAGATATAATTTAATGCGTTATTTTTATCAAGAGTGTTTACTTTTTTCCGGGCACTATTTTTTAAGTTATATTTATGTTTCATACTACAACAAGTCTCTTTTCATCATCTGCGTATTTCCAATGAATTTCTCCAAAAACACAACCTGTGCATGTTGAATCCATTGGATACCATTTGTTATTAATGTAAGCTTCAACATAAACATGGCCTGGAACAAATACAAATCTTGCATCGATTCCTACTGCTTCAAGTAAGGTTGCAAGTAGAACGGATGCATCATCACAATCACCGCCACCATTGACCAAACTTTCTTTAGCTGTTTTGATATATTCGATGTGACTTGGGTCTGAAATATACTCAAAATTTTGCTGGACAAATCCAAACATTGCACGAGCTTGACATTTTTTCTGATTTGAATCGCAAGCGATAACTACGATTTTATCTGCAACAGATTTGATTTCAGAATCAATAACGACATAATCTTTAATATTATTTGATTCAACTCGATCATATTCTTGAATATTTGAAACTTCTGCAATTGTTGGAATTCGAGATGGTGGAGGATCAATAGAAATCTGGTAATATGGAATTGCCATTGCGACCATTAGGAATATAAGAAATGCACCTAAAATCCATTTTATTGGAGATGACTTTTTATCTTCTAGTTCTTCTTCAAAATGTTCAATAATATCAGGTAATTCACTCATTTAGAACTGAAACAATTTTACTTTTACTAGTTTTCCCTTTCAAAATTGTGGCTTTCCAGCCTTTTTCTTTTTTTAGAAACTTAATTAGCTCAGCATTTGCTTTTCCATCTTGAGCTGGTGAAGAAATCGCAATCTTTAGAAAGCCATCTTGTTCTTCTAGAATTTCAGTTTTCTTAGCATTTGACTTAACTTGGATTCTGATGTGCATATAATATTAAGTGGATTAAAGTTTTTCAGCTTTTTGTTTAAGCAGATGCTAATTCAATCATTTTGTTTTTATCTTCATATCCAATAAGTCGATTATAATTATGCAAAGTAGGTGATATGCTGATTCCAATCTCTCGATATTGATTCATTAAATCTTTTATTTTTTCAGAATCTTTTGCACTAACTGCTTTGCAAAATTCAAAATCTAATTTTTCTTCTATTTCGATTAGTTTTTCTAGTTCTGAATCTTTAGGTATCGTTTTAAGAAGTTTTTTGCCCGTAACTATTGGAAAAGTATCGAGATTTGGTTTAAGATCACTTTTAATCGTTGTTTTAATATGTTCATATAATGACTTAGTTGTTGCGTATAGTAACATAAAATAACAATTGAGAAAAGCTTAAAAGAATTATTATTGCAGAGTATTTACTTTTTCTTTTCTTTACTGTAGCCAAATCGATTAACTTGTTTACAATCTGAGCAAAAATATTCAATACATTGCGTTTTCTGATTTGTACGAATTTTACAATTTTCTCCCGGAAGAAAATATACACCGCATTTGTGACAAAATTCACGTCGGTGTTTGGTAGGAAGTCTAACATTATATCGCATACTGATTTTTTGTGCTAGCTTGACATATCTACTAGCTCTTTTTGGTTTATCTGGAGCAATTTTCCTTGCTTCAGAAAAGAGAATCTCAATTCGTTCTTTTGCGATTCTTAGCCAACCTTGTGGTTTATGTCTGCGATCATTTTTTCTCATAAAATATATATTATTTGAACAATATAAGCTTTAATATTCACCTGAACGTTGTCTAGCTTGCATATCTTTGTGTTGAGACCGTTCATAACTTCGATTATATTTTTTCTTTTCAGTCACACGTGGAGCTAGTAAAGCAATTCCCGTTTCTAATTTACTGATTATATCCATTATTTTATCTTCTTTTCCGTGAAGTGTATCTATTTGTGAATCAGGATTACATAGACTTTCTAAATCACGAATTTGCTTGCGTGTGGCTGTTAATTGTTTTTTCCAACTAGATAATTTATTTTTTTCTAATATAAGTTCATGTTTAATTTTTCCTTGTTTATGAAATATCTCTTGCGTATTACCAAAAATCCATTCATTTGAGGCAATAACTGCTTCTTCAGGAGAATATACTTGTAATTTTTTAATTTCTTGTTTTAATTC
>Ga0075122_10002901_pt1 | contig 11064 bp, 13 predicted proteins | sample AntAceMetag02UKB_FD_69790 | JGI IMG/M metagenome (GOLD analysis project Ga0075122, IMG submission 69790) | Saline lake microbial communities from Ace Lake, Antarctica - Antarctic Ace Lake Metagenome 02UKB | ecosystem: Environmental > Aquatic > Non-marine Saline and Alkaline > Saline | place...
AGAAAAAATCTTGGATAGCTAATTTAAGTAGAATAAAAGATAGGTGGGAATTAAAAACAATAGGACAAGAACCACAATATTATTTTTCTATTGATTTATTTAATACCGTAAAATCACTTTTACCATCTATCAAACAAGAAAAACAAAAAGAAATAAAAGAACAAATTCGTCAAGAACCAATGTTATAATGTCAAATAATTTTCCATATATTAAAAATTCAGAAAGTCTTCGTAATTTCCAAATTGAATCTATACAATGGTTAAATTCAAAAGATGGAAATGGATTACTTGCTCTTCCCATGGGAGCAGGAAAGTGTTTGGTTTCATTAGCATATACTGTACAAAATTGGCTCAAAACACTTATAATATGTCCAAACTCTGTTAAACTAGTTTGGTCTAGTGAGATTACAAAATGGACAGATAAGGATTACGAGGTGATAAATGCAAAAGATAAGGAAATAGATTTTAATAAATATTTTATAATAATAAATTATGATATTGTTAAGAAGTTCTTACCAATACTTCAACAACAAAATTTTGATTGTGTAATAGTAGATGAATGTTTTCCTTATAATACTCCTATTTTAACAAATAAAGGGATATTTACAATTGGTAATATAGTAGAAAATAATTTAAATGTATCTGTTGTGTCTTGTGATTTATTAAATAATGTGATAGAATACAAAAAGATAGTTAAAAAAATTAAAAATCCATTACATTCTTCTTTAATAAGAATTAAACATTCACATGGCGAGATAATATGTACTGAAAATCATAAAATTTTTATTGAAGAAATAAACAATTATGTTAAAGCGAAAAATATTAAAAGTGGAACGCACTTGCGAATGGTGCAACAAGAAGTTCTTAACTGCCAAAAGGGGAATTTCAACTACAAGATTTTGCAGTCGCCATTGTGTTGGCTTTTACAGCAATTCTCTTCCTCAAACAAAACAAGCTATTACAAAAAGAATGCCACTTATCAAAAAGAAATGTTATTGGTGCAAAAAGATATTTTATATAAGACCATGTGGAAAGGTATCAAAAATGCGAAAATTTTGTTCCAAAAGATGTTGTGCTCAATGGAGAGTCAATCGTATAGAATGGAGAAAAAATCACAGTCAAGCAATGAAAGGAAAAATTGGTTATTGGAGAGGAAAAAAGCGACCAGATATATCCTTGAGGATGAAACTTTACAATCCAATGTTCAATCCAATAACATTAGAAAAAATGAAAAAATCAATGAAGGGAAAAACATTTTTAGCAAGAGGGGGAAATGGACAAATTACAATTCCACAAAAGATTTTATGGGAAAAACTAAAGTTACCCAAAAAATCTTTGGAATATCCTATTTTAACAAAAGATGTAAAACATTTATTCAAAAGTGTTCCAAATTGTTACAAGGTAGATATTGCAATTCCAAAGATAAAACTTGCGATAGAAGTAGATGGTATGACTCACAAACTCAAAAAATGGAAGTTCTTAGACAAAAGAAAAACAGAAATTTTAAACAAACTAGGGTGGAAAGTATTAAGATTTTGGAACCAAGAGATTATAGAAAATTTACCAAAAGTTATCAAAGAAATTCAAAAGTATACAATCTTGAAATAGAAGATAATCATAATTATTTTGCTAATAATATATTAGTTTCTAATTGCCATTTTATAAAATCTCAAAAGGCTATTCGTTCAAAAGCAGTAAAAAAACTAAACATGCCTAAAAAGATTTTATTAACTGGAACACCAATAACAAATACTCCATTGGATTTATGGAATCAACTCAACTACCTCAATCCAGAAGAATGGAAAAACTGGTTATATTTTAGAAATAGATATATTGATGGTTATATGCATTATAGGTATAATTATTTTATAGAAACTGGAACAAAAAATATAGATGAACTGTCAGAAAAAATAAAGCCATTTGTTTTAAGAAAAAGAAAAGAAGAAATACTTTCAGAACTTCCACCCAAAATATATAACAAAATAGTAATAAATATAGATGGCGAACATTTAAAACAATATAAACTAGCGATTAAAAACTTTAAAAATTTCTTGATAGAATATACAGAACTTACAAAACCAGAAATAAGAAAACGACTTCGTGGAGAAGCATTCACCAAGGTTCAGCTATTAAAACAAATATGTTCAGATCATAAAGTAGAAAAAAAGATTATTAAATCAATCGTAGAAAATATTCTTGAAAATAATCCAGAAGATAAAATAGTAATATTTAGTCAATACAGGAGAACAGTTAGAGATTTACATGAACAACTAAAAGAAAGTGTAATATTTCATGGAGATATGGATACAGAAGAAAGAAAGAAATCTGTAGATAATTTCCAAGAAAATAAAAAAGTTAAAATATTTGTAGGAACAATTCAAGCAGCAGGTGTTGGGCTAACATTAACAAGAGCATCTCATGTAATATTTTGTGATTTAATGTGGTCGCCATCAGATCAAGCACAAGCCGAAGACCGTTGTCATCGTATAGGAACACATAAACCAGTTAATATATTTTATATTTTAAGTAAAGATACTATTGATGAAGTTGTATATAAGTTATTAAGTAAAAAACAATCAACAATAGATCAGATTATTGATGGACAAGAATATAAAAAACCAGTTAATATTTATAATAGATTTATTAAAAATGAAATAAAGAAAATAGAAAATGAAAAAAAATATAGCTAAAAATATATTATGAAATACTTAAGTTTATTTAGTGGTATCGGAGGATTTGAACTTGGTATCCAACAAGCGTATGAAGATAAAATATATAAAAAAAGACAAGTGTCAAAGCAACAGAATTTACAGCGAGGAAGGATTAGCTCCAACAATTCCAAGCAGAGGAAAAAAAACAGGTCAAAACAGCCCAATTGTATTGGTTACTCAGAAATCTACAAATATGCAATCCAAATCTATGAAAAAAAATTCCCAAAACACAAAAACTATGGAGATATTACCACCATTCAAACAAAACAACTCCCTGACTTTGACCTACTTATTGGAGGAGTGCCTTGCCAATCGTGGAGTATCGCAGGAAAAAGAAGGGGTTTTGATGATGAAAGAGGGAATATGTGGTTTCAATGTTTTAGAATACTTAAAGCAAAGCAACCAAAGTTCTTCTTATTTGAAAATGTTAAAGGACTTCTGTCCCACGATGGAGGTAACTCTATGGAAAGAATATGTGAAGAATTGTGCAAATGTGGATACGCAATTGACTTTGAAGTTTTAAACTCAAAGAATTTTGGTGTTCCGCAGTCAAGAGAGCGTGTCTTCATAATTGGTGTTCGTTTAGACTTATTAGATAAATGCCAAATCTTTTGACATTCCACAGGCTAGAAAGTATAATAGAAGCATAGTAATTAAAAATACTTTTATGGGATATAACAAAAAAGATTACATGGTTAAATATAGGCAACGAAATAAAAGAACTATCAATGGATGGCTAACTAAGGTTTATGGAAGAATGAGACATACATCTAAATATAGAAAACATCCAGTTCCGAGATTTTCAAAAGATGAATTTAAAGAATGGGCATTAAAAAATGGACTAAAGAATATGATGAAAACTTGGGATAAGTTAGGATGTCCAAAAAACAAGACTCCATCAGTAAATAGACTTAATGATTATGGAATATATGAATTTAATAACATGGAATTAATTACTTGGGAAGAAAATAATAAAAAAGGTAAAGACTCAGTTAAAACAAAGGAGCTTGTCCATTCTAAGTTGGGAAGTATAGCTAAAAAAATGTTTTCAAAGCCAGTTATAAAAAGTGATTTAAACAATAAAGTGTTAGCTATTTATCCATCAGCAAGAGAAGCTGCAAGGCAAAATAAAACAGATGGTGGAGCAATAGCAAGAGTATGTAGGGGTGGAAAACATACACACCATAATTTTAAATGGAATTATTATGAAATCAATAGACAAATTAAAAAATAAATTACTATGCAATCCAAAAATAAAAATGATAGTATTCAATTTCCCACAAGGTATCAATGCTATGATTTCGCTAAGAGACATCTTAGAGAAAAAAGTGAACCAAAAATATTTCCTATCAAAACAAGCAATGAAAAGAATGAAATGGAAATAAATATATTAGGGCATAAAGATTGTTATAGAAGAGCTAATCAAGTATATGATAAAGATGGAATAATAGAAACACTATCAACTTGTGGAGGTGGTGGACAACATCCTTGTATTCCCGTATCAACACCAACAGAACAAGATAGACATAAAGTTGTGATTATAGACAAGAAAGGAAATAAGAAAAATAAAGATTATGCCTCAACTTTAACTGGTGGAGGACATAGTGGAGGAAATCACAGCGATATGGATTTAATACTAGAAAGGAAAAAAGATAAGATTGGTAGAATGATGCCATTACATAGAAAATCTAAAGCAGGAATCCGCAGATTAACTCCAACCGAATGTGAAAGATTACAAGGATTTCCTGACAATTGGACCAAAAAGGGAATAGATAAAAATGGAAATGAAATTAAGATTTCTGATACACAACGTTATCGTTCACTTGGAAATGCAGTTACAACTAATGTGATAAAAGCAATAATGGAAAGATTATTAATCTATATCTAAAAAAAAATGAAAAAAAATAAAAATGAAATAAATAGTAATATAAAATTATGAAATTTATTCAAGATATATTAATAGCAATTTTATTAATAATAATAATTCCAATAATAGTTTTTATAGCTTTAATATGGATTCTTGTATCAAATATATCAAAACTAATTAATTATAATAAAAAAATATGAATAAAATAAAAATAATAACACCACCAAAAGCATCAACCAATATAGATTTAGATCTTGTAAATCTTACAGAATATATAACTCAAAAAAAGTTTAAAGGAGAATGGCAAGGAGGAGGATTATTGGGAGGAGAATATGGATATGGGGTTGATTATAAAAATAAAGTTTTTTCAATGAAACCATATTATTGGGGCGAATGTGATTGTGGTTGGGATGAATTTTATGATAAAAAAGAATTTACAGAAAAACACTCTAAAGATTGTTTCCAAACGAAATTAGGAAAGTTTGAAAATAACTTAAAGAAAAAAGGTGTTGATTTTATGGGAAAAAAATGGGTTGATACTGTTAATAAATGGGCAATAGAAAATGGACACAAATCTGGTTGGGGTGGTTGTGCTGTTTATTGTGATTGTGGAAGAGATAAAAAATTTGAAAAATGGATTAATGAGTTGATTAAAAAGTTTAAAGGCAAATCAAGCAAAGAAACACACAAAGATACTTGTTCATTAGTTTTATCAAACTTTAAACATTATAAATCTGGATTAGAAATAAGATGGTATAAATGGATTGGCCGAGATATGGAATATAATAAGAAAATATCAAATAAAGAATGGAAAAAAATATATAATGAATGTATTAAATCAATAAGATGTATAAAATAAAAGATATAATAAATAAAGTCCATAATGCCGATTGTTTGGATTTTATGAAAGATATACCCAACAAGAGTATTGATTTAATTATTACAAGCCCACCATATGATAACCTTAGAGATTACAAAGGATATGTATTCAATTTTAAAAAAATAGCAAAAGAGTTATTTAAAATAATAAAGATTGGTGGCATATTGGTATGGATAGTAGGAGATGCTACAATTGATGGAAGTGAAACTGGAACATCTTTTAAACAAGCACTATATTTTAAAGAAATTGGGTTTAATCTACATGATACTATGATTTGGAATAAAGGAAAGTTATCTTTTCCAGAAACAAATAGATATTCTAATGTATTTGAATATATGTTTGTATTTAGTAACGGGAAACCAAATGTATTTAATTGCATTAAAGATAGAAAAAACAAATGGTATAATGGAAAAAAGCATATTAAAGGTCATTATAGAACTTCTGATGGTAAAATAAAAAGACATAATAAAGAAAATCTTTTAAAGAAATTTGGTTCTAGATTTAATATATGGAATTTATCTAGTGGATGTAATAAATCAACATTAGATAAAATTGCGTTTAAACATCCTGCTATATTTCCAGAAAAACTCGCAGAAGACCATATATTATCTTGGAGCAATGAAAACAATATAGTTTTAGACCCAATGTGTGGAAGTGGAACAACCTGTAAGATGGCTATGTTAAATAAAAGAAATTTTATCGGTATAGAAATAAGCAAGGAGTATTGCGAGATAGCTAGACAAAGATTAAGACAAAGACAATTATTATAGAAATGTATAAAATAAAAAATATTACAAATAAGGTTTTCTGCGATGATTCTTTGAAATTTTTAAAAAAAATACCAGCAAATAGTATAGATTTGGTTATTACAGATCCTCCATATAATGCTGGAAAAATATTTGATAAAGTAAAAGAAAAAAAATATTTTGATATTAAGTTTCATAAACAATGGCTGAAAGAATGTGATCGTGTTATTAAACCAGATGGACAGATATATGTTTTTTGGTGGCCGAAGTTTCTCAAGGAGATGCTTGATATTTTTGAACATAGACAAATATTATTTTGGACAAAACCATTTGCTAGAATGATGAAGCTAACAAGAAGATGGGAAAACTTTACAGAATTAATATTATGGAAAACATATTCAGATGAATTTACTTTTAATCCATTTCATGATATAAGAAATATCGATTATTTTAATGATCAACCACCTTTTCGTGGAAGATATCATGTAGCTCAAAAACCGATTCCTTTAATAGAACAGTTAATAATGGCATCAAGTAATCCAAAAGATATAATACTAGATCCATTCTTAGGAAGTGGAACAACTGCCGTAGCATCACAAAATCTTGATAGAAAATTTATTGGTATTGAAATTTCAGAAAGATATATTGAAATATCTAAAAAAAGATTACAACAAAAACCTTTATTATGAAAAATAAAATATTTAAATCAAATATAATAGCCAAGGTGATAAAATATAATAAAATAATTCATTCTGGCGAAATAAAAAAACATAAATGTAAGAACTTTAAAGAAATTGTTAAGGAAATAGAAAGTAATGAATTTTATAGTAGCGTTAGTTGTTCAGAATGTAATCATTTATTTGGTTTAATTTCTAAAAAAACAGATGATAAAAAATAAAATATGCACCAGTGTGCATACAAATATATGCCTTATTTTTATACCAAATGCTCATTTTGCGGAAAGACAAAAAGAGCTTATAAAAGACCAAATCGCCCAAAACAAAAAAAGTGGTATTGTAATAAAGATCATCATTTAAAATCTGGTGATATATGGGGCAATACAACCAGAAAAAATTTAATAAAATCTGGTGCTTATATTAAAAAGAGAAATGAGATAAAAAGAAAGCAAATAAGCGAGTATGGGAAAAAAAGTATAGAGAACCCAACTTAATAATAAAAATCGTTTTGGTGGGCAAATAGAGTTCAAGGAAGGCATCTACAACACCATATTGGATAGTACCTATTGACAGATTAAATAATAAAGTATATAAAAGCAATTGCAGACAAAGGTCGTTAATTAATTTTAATTTGGAGACTTTATTATTGGATACAAATGGCGTAAGACACTACATAGGATAGATTGTCGCCCCAAATCATTTCAGTTGTCTCAAGAAAGTTTTCCCAAGAATACCATTCAATGTAATTTTTTTTGTCCCTACTACTTTCTTTGTAAAAAGAAAAATAGCTCATGTCTTAAAAAAGAATGTTCAATGAGTTATCCACAGGTAAATGGGTTGACAAAAAAATTTGAAGCTTTATAATAAGAACAAGGGTTAAAATATAGAAAACTGGAACTTAGGCATAGTAGTTTTGAACCATCCTTAGACAGATGGATATAGATTTTTTACAAAATTATATATGAGACCAAGTTCTGGTTTCCTGTATTTTATAAAAGACCGTAGAGTCAAAAAATATATGAAAATAAAGACCTTAAGAGTCAAAATCTAGTTTATTAAAACAAGCTCACTTTATGGGTGATGCTTTTTATTTTTATGAAGACAGAATATGACAAATTGCCTTCTGGATTAGAAACAGAAGCCAGAGCAAATGTTAGTAGATTGATGAATAATAAAAAATTCACTGGTCAAGAATTAAGAAAACTTTATTTTTATCAATATAAGCAAAAATCATCTCGTTATAAATTATCTATTCCATTTGTAGATTTCTTATGGGATATGGGCGTAGAAGAATATCTAAAAAAAATTAAAAAAGTTAAAAAAATATGATAATAAAAAAGATAACCTATGAGGCGTTAATAGAAGATCGTAAACTTCTACATAAACTTTTGGAAGATAATGCACAAAATAAAAAAGACAAAAGAGATGCCGAGAAAGATAAAAAAGATGCCGAGTTAGAAAAATTACCCGATATACCAAGAGAGTTTATTTGTGATAATTGTAATGGAACAGGATACAATGAAAAGAAGTTCAAAAAATTTAAAAAAAAGTTTATTAATTATCATGACGAAGAAGTAATTCAAGAAAAGTTTTTATGTGTAGAAAATCAAATAATTTTGATAGCTGTTATATGGTTCTTTTGTAATTTAATTCTTCCTTTTATGCATTTATTATTATCCGTATTATTTAGTTTTGCATGTATGATTTTAATAATTGTAAGAATATCAAAAAAACCAGAGCAAAAAGATTTATGAGTTTACCAAAAAACAAAAAACTTAGAAAAGTTATTTATGAATACGATGATGAAAGATATTACATATCTGACAAAGAATTACAATCATATTTAGATAATATAGAAAGTGCTTCATCTATATATCTAACACGTGGATACACAGAAGGATTTAAGCCAGTAGAATGGAAAAAAAATAAAAACTAAAAAATAGAATAGGCATAGGTAGTTCCTATTAAATTATTTATTGGAAATCATTACTACCCGCCTTACTATGAGGGAAGTAGCTCAATGGTAGAGCACCTGTACAATTACTTTTCGTTTTTTAACACAAAAAGTTCCTAATTTTATCTTTAACACAGGTGATGTGGGTTCGATTCCCACCTTCCCTCCAAGAAAAAAAATAATCAATATTGGCATAGGCAGTTCCTATTACAAAATCCATTTATTTTTATTTACTGCCCGCCATTATAAAAACTATGAAAACAATAATTCAATCAACAATTAGATTGTTCAAAGCAGTCCCAGTAGAAACAAAAAAGAAAAAGATAGATAAAGAGATATTAAAGAAAACTATTAAAAAAGGATTCATTTTATCTCCAGAGGTAATTTATAACTATCCTGACTGTGATAGCTTAATTAAGTTAATTGAAAAATCAGTTGGCATAACTGCTGAAAAATTAAATAGTGCCTTTCATAAATCTTGGATTAAAATAAAAGAAGCTGATATGGAACAGTTGGTGGTAGAACAGTTAGCTCATTATTTAACAACTTATGGAAAAGAACAACCTGAAGAATATTTAGAAGAAAAAGGAGAACAATGGGAAGTAGATAATTTGGGCAATAAAATAATTGGGTTAGGAGATTTTGAATCAGATAAAATTGGAACAAATTATGTTTATATTCCAAAAGAAAAATTAGAAATTCCAGAATTAGATATAAAGGGTTTAAGATTGATAGTTATTAAAGGATATACAAAGAAAGAATTAAAAGTTAAATTATTAGATTTACTTAGTTCAGGAATCGCTTTAGGTGAAGATACTATAAGCGATGTTCTTGATGTGGCTACTTTTATAGAGGTTGATGAAAAAGATATTAAAGATATTAAAAATAAAGAAGTTAAAGCTGCTCTTTATGATTATTTAAATTTGTTCCCAGAAAATCCAGTTGAATTTTTAAGATATATTGTTCATAAGGCAACAGATAAAACTCTTTTAATTAAAAATTCAGAATTAATAGAATTGATTAAAGAAAGCAAGAAGAATAAAGATATGGTTAAATTGTTTAATGAATATGATAAAAAATATGGCTTTAATAGATTAGCTGAAATATTTTACAGATTTAAACCTATCTTTTTAGCTTTTAGAAATAATAAAAGCTCAAAATCAATAATAAATAGAATAAGAAGATTAGCTATAAAATACCATAAACCATTACCAGAAGATTTTCTTAATATGGTTACGGCCAAATTAAAAAAGAATGGAAGAATAAATAAAACTATACTTGAAAATGAATTAAAAAAAGTTAATATATTCAGAAAAATTAGATTAGCTTATGCCCTAAAATTCAGAACAAAAGATATTGATTCTATTTTGTATAGAGTAAGAAATGGTAAGAGTTATGCAACAAGTTTTAATTTTGAAAAGAAAAGTGGTGCTAAAAGAGTATTAGATGTGGTTTTGAAATCTATCATTAAAGATGTTAGTAAGAATGTAAAAGGTAAAAAGATTTATATTCCCGATTATATAAATTATAGTCTACCATCTACTGAAAAACAATTTACTGGTAATTTCCCATCAGGCACTTATGTATCAATTCCTAAAGATATGATGGTAGGAATTAACTGGGAAAATGTAAAAAGTCATGTGATTGATTTAGATTTATCTGTAATTTCACAAGAAGGAAAAATTGGTTGGGATGCTAGCTATAGAACAGATAGTGGAAATATATTATTTTCAGGCGATATAACAAATGCTCGTGGAAAAAATGGTGCTACTGAATTATTCTACATTAAAAAACAAATCAAGAAAGCTTTAATACTTATTGTTAATTATTATAATTATGATAGTGATACTGAAGTTCCATTTAAGATAATTGTTGCAAAAGAAGAAACAAATAATTTTGGAAGGAACTATATGGTAGATCCTAATAATCTTATATCTATTGCTAAATCAAAGATTGATCAAAAACAAAAAGTATTGGGATTAATTGTCACAACTCTTAATGAAAGTAGATTTTATTTTGCTGAAGCATATGTTGGTAATTCAATAAGTTCATCTAATTCTGAAATTGCAGATATTAGTAGAAAGTATCTTTTTAATTTCTATGAAAATACTATTAATTTTAAAGATATTCTTGAAAAAGCTGGTGCTAAACTCATTGAAAACAAAGATAAAGCTGATATTGACCTCTCTCCAGAGGAGTTAGAAAAAAGTACATTTCTAGATATTTTAAA
>Ga0075122_10002902_pt1 | contig 11064 bp, 28 predicted proteins | sample AntAceMetag02UKB_FD_69790 | JGI IMG/M metagenome (GOLD analysis project Ga0075122, IMG submission 69790) | Saline lake microbial communities from Ace Lake, Antarctica - Antarctic Ace Lake Metagenome 02UKB | ecosystem: Environmental > Aquatic > Non-marine Saline and Alkaline > Saline | place...
GCCAGCCTGATATGTGAAGATGCAGGGGATACTTGGGATTTAACACCCGATGAATACAAGGAGAGTTATAATAAATTAGCTAAACAAATCTGCTCTCTATTCCCAAAGCCTGATGAGAGTAGGTCTGATTACCACGCCATAATAGGCTACAACTGTGAATTATGTAAGGGGATGTGGCACGAGCAAGGTGATGGTTTATTTGAAAAACACTATGATGCTAATTTCCCACCGCCTGAGTTTGTGACCACCGCAAACACCATCACCATAGAGGAATGTGAGTCCAAAATCAAAGAAGAAAGGGCTAAGACTCTCAAGGAAGTAATAGATTGGCTAGACCGCAACTTTGAGCCTACTGTTCCAATGACACTGGACTATATGAAATGGCATAATAAGTGTATAGAATGGGAAAAGGCAGAGAAAGGAGAATCAAATGATTGACTTGCAAAATTTAGTTGGATGCCGTTCCTTTTGGCAAGCACAACTTAGAGACAGTCAGATTGTAATTGGAAATACCACTCGCTCTATAGTAGAAACAACTATAGATGCTCTTAGCGAACTGATTGTAATTAAAGCCAAAGAGGAAAATAAGGTGACAAAATGACACAAGAAGAAGTACCGGAACTAAAGTTAAGATACAAGATAGTAGATAGCCGTGAACCAGATAAAGAGGGAGCAGAACTTCGCTCTAAACTCTTAGAAGTAGGCTGGCAACAGCAGAGATGCATTGCTGGTGATTTCTGGTTTCATACGGGAGATTTTCAGAGAGTAGGTATCAGCCGGAAGACGGTAGATGATTTTTTGGGGAGTCTTAACGGACACCTAGAGAAAGAACTAGATGCTCTAATTGAGCATTTCCCTTTCAGGATATTGCTGTTGGAGGGTAACTGGAAAAGAGCAATAGGCGAGAAGATTATTAGTGCTAGGGGGCTTGAGTATCATACCTGGAGTATGGCGTGGAACTTCATCAGGACTTGGCAAGACAGGGGTGTGACTATTGAACTTACCACGAGTCTGGGGCATACGATCAAGAGGCTTAATGAACTATTCGCTTATTATATGAAGCCTTGCCATACTGGAGGACTGAATAAGCAGGTGGTAGGTGATAGTAGAATACTGGCTCTAGCCTGTGGTGGAATAGGAATTAAGCTAGGTGAGAAATTGTTAGAGAAGTTCGGGAGTTTGAAGAGAATAGCCAATGCTTCACCGGAAGAGTTCGAGCAGATGGATAAAATAGGTCAAAAGAAGGCTATGAATTTGTGGAGCCACTTTAACCGAGGAGATATTGAGGATAGAGTGCTTGACTTATCAGGTAAGGCAGTATTGAATGAGGATGAAGTCGCCGAACTTCAGGATAATCAAGAGAGAATGCTATAGAAGGCAGGAGGTTGTAATTGAATAGTCGTGAATGGGATATGAGAGGCTTCAAGAAACATACTAATCCAAGTGGTGAAGTGATACGCAAGAAAACATACTGGCGAAAGCTCATAGCTTGGGATAATTCTAGTGTTCGCTCTATAGTAGCAAGTAGAAAGCAACTAGCGAAGTTATTGGGAGTGCCGTGGACTGACTTGTTAGCTGATTTAGATATAACCATTGAGATAAATCGGTATCCTAGACACAGAAGATTCCTAAAATATATTCCTAAATGGAAATAGTGAGGTTGCCGAGGTGAACAGTTTACAGGAGAAAATGATATAGACAAGGAGAGATATGAACTTTAATGAAAAGGGAGAAATAGAAGTGTTTACTATAGTAGAAAGGCATGGGGAACTATACGCTATGTATGACTTTACTCTTGATGAGCTTAAATGGTTATTGGAATATGTGCCTCATAACGATAGTTTTGCTAAAGATTTAAGTCAAGGTATTCATCAATTAGAACAGGCTGAGTTTGATAGAAAAGGGGAGAAAGTAATCTGAATGATGAACCCCAGAATTCCCACTAAAGCGGAGATACAGAAGGCTTATGATTTGCATTACGAGAATATAATGTATAGGCCGAAGCGGAATAAGGACTGGGAAACAGTCTTAATAACCTTGACAGCCGTTAGCATAGTCTACGGAGAAACGACTAATTACTTAGATAAAAAGGTGGTATAGTTGAAGAATGATTTTTGGATTTTCTTAATATCCTGGAGTGGGATGTTAGCACTTATAGCTTGGGTAAGTGAAGAAAAACTAGGAACTACATACTCTCGGATACTTATAGGTGCATGGATAGCTGTTGGTATTATCAGGCTCACATCAATACTTTGGAGTAATAAAGAAACAAATGGAATATCCAAGAAGGAAAGGTGATATAATGGAAGCATCAGGCGAAGTTCTAGGCTGTATTAAGAATATCAGGTACTATGCAGGAGAGATTAACAAGTTATGCCAGAAGCAGATAGAGTTGGACTTCAGGAACTATGAAATGAGTGAGCCGGACGGCACAACTAGGCTGACTGTACTAGGAATAATCTCTGGGGATTTAGCTCAGGTGGAGAACTGGCTGACCAACATTGAGATGAACCTTAGTAATATTGATATGCTAGAGCCACCGAGGAAAGGGTCGTTGCAGGAGAGCTTACTGTGAAGTACCATGAGTGGGTATTAGAGGCTGGAAGGCGAAGCAGGAAAGACAAGATAAAGATTCATATTATTCCAGCGTCTACCTACAGGGATAGAGAGAGGAAGCTAACTGCCAGTGGGCTACTGGACTGGGAGAGGTTCTGGCTAGTAAGTCATAGACTAAACTCCCCTGGCATGAGGGAAATGCTGAAGGAGAGAAAGATAGTTCTTGACAGAGCCAAAGACAGGAAGCTATCAGTTCTAGAGTACCGGAGAGAGATTAGCAATTGGTACAAGAGAAGGGGCTGGACATTCAATAATGGTAATATGAATCCGTTTGATATGATGGAATACTATCGAGACAGAGCCGGTGATGAAAAAGATAAGTGGCCCTACAGTAAGAAAGTTCCTAGAGTAAGGAAAGACTACAGGAAAGCCAAGAAAGCTATGCTCAAGAGAGAGAAAGAAAAACCCTTTACCCCTTGGCTTTTCCGACCTCCAGTTCGACCAGTTTAAGTTAAACCAAGAAGGAGATAAAATGATAATTGACGAATTAGAATCATACTGGATTTACATAGTTCCTACAAAAGAAAAGAAACTACCTAAAGGCTGGGCAGAACACGGTGGTAAGTGGCTCATCTTTGAAGAATACAAGAAACTCAAATCCTTAGCACGTAAGATAGATTCTTATGTAGAAAGTTACCAAATTAAAACTGCCAAGTTTAGTAGAGTGCCTGAATTTTATGATACTCCTGTTATGTGTGTTTATTGCCTTGACAGTGATAAAGAAAAAGTATGGCTTATTCTTCAAGAACTAGGCATACAGAAACGAATCTGGAAATATGACAAGCAGACACAAGAAGATTGGAAACCAGGAGGAATGCTTTACCAAAAGTTTTACAATAAATGATTGCATACCAAAGCCGAGATTTAGGACATACGATTGAGATTAAGAGTAGCAGGGGAGATTGCATTGAGAGCAACAATCTTCAAGAGCTACTTAATTTTCTCCTTACGCCTCATTATCCCATAGAATTTCTAGTAGTATGGAATCTTGAACAATTCATATCTCCTATATTAAAAAGGGTATCGCTGGTATACCTTCAAAAGTTGTGTGATAAGGGGCAATCTTGGATTAAAGAGTCAGGTCATTCCATTACTTATAATCCCAAGAAAAGTATTCACCTTACGCTGGGAAGCAATAGAGCCAATTACTACCAGTTAGGACAGTTCTTCAATGGTGATAAGCCTAAGAATCTTCAGGATTTAGAAGCTAAGGGGAGTAATCTACTCCAAGAACTTGGTTCAATTGGTATCGAGCCTTGGGAATTAAGCTCTCCAGTAACCATAATCGGAGATTTATTGAGAGAGATAAAATATCCTGATAGCAGGGACATACCAGATGAAGTCGGACAAATAGCTTGGGAATGTTGCGGAAGGCCTTGGGTAGAAGCTCATAAATTAGGCTGCTTTGATAAGGCTTATGATTTGGATATTGTGAGTAGTTTTCCAAGTGCCTGTGCTGAGTTACTGGATTTGAGGTATGGCAAGTGGATAGAGAGCGATACAATTCCAGAAGGCGCTTACTATGGATTTGCTAGAGGTAAGGTTAATATCTGGGGTAAAGTTTCACCGATAGTCTATGTTAATGGAAGCGGGAAACTATTCAATCCTATGAGGAAATGGGATACGACCTTGACCTTACAAGAGATAAAGTTTATTGAGGAATATAAGATAGGTAGCTTCAAGATTGAATCCGGCTGGTGGTGGATAGCCAAAGAAGTAAAGATAAATCCTTTTAGAGAGATAATCGAGAGGTTGTATAAGTGTAGGCAGAAATCGGAACTGCTTAATTTAGTAACAAAAAAAAGTATGGTTGCCCTATATGGCAAGTTTCTTCAGACTTACGACAACGGAGGAAGGTTGGATTTGAGATTCAACCCTGTGTATGGTGCTATGGTAGAAACGCCTATAAGATTAAAAGTAGCTGGATTCATACTGAATAATCATCTTGAGGATAACGTAATTCACATTTCTACTGATGGTTGTCTACTGGACAAGAGAGTTGGATTGAAGGATAAGGGAGAAATGGGCGAGTGGCGACTGGATAGTTCGGGGCCAGCGTTAGTCGTAAGTTCGGGGTGTCTGTTTTACAGCAATAAGAGACCGAACCAGATTACCTATCCTGAAGCTATGGAGATGATAGGGAATAAGCCTGGGGCTAATAACTGGGGCAAGGAAAGTAAGAGGATATTTACTGTTGGTGATGTGTTGGATAGTGGAGACTTAGAGAAGATAGGTCAAGAGATGCCGATAGTGGTAGGGTTTGGATTGAAAAATCAGCACGATAGGATTTTCTCTGAATTGCCCGATACCGGAATTCAGCTATTAGAAAAACACTATCGGAGTCAGCCGATTAGAGTTAGCGAACTATCTAACCCCAAGCGAGAGATTCAAACAGACATCTAGTTTCTTCATCCGGCTCTCCACTATCTTCAAACAGCCACCCTACAAGAGCCTCGGCAAAAGCCTCTGCCTCATTTACCTTAGCATACTCGGTAATGGGTAACGCAACATGAGAGAAGTCTAATACCTCATCTAAGACATGTCCTAACTCGTGGATAACTGCTACTGGAGGAGCTAGGTAAGGAAGGACAACTGTTGTCTGCCGTAGCATCTTAGGTAAGACTAACTGATGAGAAGGATAAACCACATGGCACAGATTCCTATAACTTTCCTCACTACTAAACTCACCCCCTGCAAGATAATCATCTCCTATATTTATATAGTCGTGAAGTCCAGCATAGATAGGATCTGTTCCGGTAAAAAAGTGAACGTATTTGATTCTGTCCCATATTCTTGAGGGTAGAATATCTATTGCATAACCAATTAGCTCGGCATATTCCGCATTGACAATTCTTTCCATTTTGTGTTCTCCTTACTTTATCATCTTGGCTATTCTCTGTCGGTTCCAGACCCTCCATTTTCTTCTCGCAAGTAGCAATTGGCGATATGAGGGATACTGATACCGGCGAGGGTATTCCATCACCATAATAAAGTTCCCTCCCTCTTTTGCTTTCTATGTTCACGATAATAACAAATGATGTAATCCCAAAGTATTGACTTGTGTTTTTTGGTTACAGGAAAATACTCTTGTAAGTTGTCAATAGCCCACTTGAAGGTATCAGTTACTCTGCATCCTGCCTGAGCTACTAATACCAACACAGGGCGTTCAATCATTCCAGTATTATATGGCTTACCCATTTTAGAGCAGACGAAAGCATCAGCTTCCAGTTCTCGCCTTGCTATTTCACCATAAGTTACACCCCTGGACTCTCCGTGTCCATTAACACAATGCCCTAACTCGTGAAGCCTGAAGTTAGTGCTGGCGTGATGTAGTATGTATATCGTGTGATTAATACCGTCATCTGAAAGGTGAAAAGCTCCACAGCTATTAGGTTCCCAGTTGTGTTCTTTTAAGACAGCATTGAACTCAGACTTTGTTACTCTCACCCATTCAATAACCATCTTAGCATCCCTCCAGGTACATACCTAATTTACGGGAATGTCTCTCGGAAAACATAGGGGCAACTTTCGGGAAAGGGGTGAAAATATCAAGTGTTTCCCGGCTGTAGTCTGCTCCATATTCCAAGTCAATAGTATCGTAGTATTCTACCTTGCCACAGTCCATACATCGCTCACTGTGTCCGGTGATAGTCTTCTCGCAATAGCTTCTCCGGCAACCACAAGTACATATCATAATAATCTCCTTTTACTTTATAGCCCCAATCATTCTCATAAAGAATGTTGCTGCCTGTGAGTTACCCCCATCATACTTGTAGGCAATACAGATAGCTAGGGCGGAATCAAGGCTATAGGTACTTATCCCTAAACTCTGTATCTTATAGTAGCAATTGTATTCAGTAACAGCCACATCAGGATTATCTACCAATATACTTACTCCCTCTTTCTTGCCTGGATGGTATTCCACTATGCTGTAATCTCCGATGTCGTGTATCTGGATGAGCTTGCCCCAGGTAAAAGGTTTTCCTTGTCTGAGTTGTTCTAGGTTAGTTGTTCTTTCCATTTCCTTGTCCTCCTTATTATTAATTAGGTGCTACCGCTTGTGACCAAATCGCAGACAAATAAGCAGTTTAGACTTCATTTTTCTTGTCCTCCTGTATTTTCCATTCCTTGAGTTTGGCTTTCCATCCAGTAAAGTTAATTCCGACAAAACCAATAGATTTAGCATGGTGGTTTTGTTTCTCTATCCACTCTACCACTTCCCTTATCCCTGCCTTAAAGGATAGCTCAGCCTGCTGTTGCAAACTTTTAAGATGGTCTTCGCAATTCTGTGGATATATCTGTTGCATCACTGTATCTTTAGCTTCCATTGTGTTTGTCCTCCTTTTAATTCTTACTAAAGTCTACCGGCTCCAGGAGTTCAACAGGCCGGGTGAACTTCAGCCAGATTAGGGTGATTGTCTGCCGAGTTAGGTTCTTGGATTTACCTGCGAAGACTATCATATTATTCTCCTGCCTTAATTAGTATATCCCTCAACTCAGAGGTGGTCTTTATCAGGTCATTAGTTTCCTGTACGGATAATCCGCCAAACGTAATATCTACGGTGCCACTGCTGAAATGTGTAACACTAGCATAACTATCTGATTTGGAATCTCTGGTAATTAACAGTGATCGGTTGTTTAGTATCCTGAATTCAGTTGCCATTATTTGACCTCCTCAACTTTAATGATATGCAGGTGGCTGTCATCGAGAGCTTGATAGATAGCCTTTAACTCACTGATAGCCCTAACCTCTGTTGTCGAGTTGTCCGAGTATGTTATTCTGAATGTTTTCATAAATTACTCCTTTTCCCTTTATTAAATAATTAGTCTAATACTCGTGTGACATCAAACTGACCATCAGTTCTTGTAATCTCACTAAGTACACAGGTGAGGCACAAAAGATTACTGCCATGCACTTCATCGGAGAGCCAAGTATCATCGTGTGCTAGTTCGTTATGACATTTGCTACAGACTGCTTGCTTTGATTCTACCTTCATTGCCATTATCCTCCTTTTCCCTTAAATTCCTTATCCCTGAGTTGGGAGATTGCCTTCGACCTTAGATAGTACTTGTTCTATTCTTTGGACTGCCGTTTTGGTATGACCGCCAATATGCCAATCAGTAATATCCTGGGGCAAGTTACCATCTTTGCCATTATAATTAACCCCATCTTTATAGTTGTAAATAGTAGCTACTATCCCATCCTCAAAAACCAATTCCCATTCAGCGTCAACCTTATATCCATCACCCTCGCTGGTAGGCTCTCCGAATATTGAAACTAACTTATCATAGCCTATGGTTATTACTCCCTGTAGCGAAGTGCCGTTAGTTTGGATTGCTCTGCCCTCTCCTGGTCTATAGAACTTCATTTTCCTTATACCTCCCTTTTTTGCTAATTTTCCCAAATCCTTGAGTTTACCGTTTTCTGCGAATTCAGGGATTTCCTCAAACTCAAGGGTATCCCCGAACTCAGGGGTGATGTTCAAAGTTTCACCATAGACAGCCCCCTTATATAGCCATTAATGGCGATATACCGTGTTATTCCCTGCTCTATTCCTGTCATATTGTCCCCCTGTATTATGCTGGCACTCGTGCCAAGTCAATGTATTTCCGGCGTTTTGACTTGTGGGGTTTATAGTTTTTAGTGATAGTTTTGACCAAGCCTTTGATTATAGACAAGTCTTTGATTTGCATTGTGGCACTAAACCCTTCAAAGCTAATTATGACAGTGGGGTTATAATCATCTAGGTCGTGTTCATGTTTGGCTATCCATTGCCAGCCGCATAACGGTGTTAGATGCTCGACTTTATATTGCCAGTCTATTCTCCGGGCTATGTCGTCAATGTCGAAGCGTGTCAATGCTGGCATTTCTAATGACCTTAGATATTCAGTTGTTGGCAGTTGTATCCGCAGCCAATCCGTTTCATATAATAACCAAGTAAAGATACAACTTAAGAAGATTGATAGACCTAACATTTTACCCCTGTTAAAGACTTGCCACAAACAGAGCAAACCCTTTCACCTATTTTAACAAGGCGAGTAGTACCATATTTTCCATATGGCTTACACTCTTGACAAGTCTCTTTATAGATTTGTGGTGCATATTTTTCATTGCTATCAACTCTATTCATTATAGCCTCCCAAATTTTAACGCTCTGTAGTGCGATTCTAAGCCCCTCTAATTAGACTTTAATGGTATTATAACTTTTCAACTCTATAGGTCACTATCCCTTGATTATAGTCCTCTGTAGATAACCGGAGAGCATAGTCACTAAACCAGATGGCCCACTTTCCCTTTCGTTCTCTGATATAGTGTTCAGTGTCAGCCACCATGTGACCATCTTTATACATCAGCTTCTTGATAACATCATGGCCCTGTCTGATTAACTCAACTTTAATCTTATGTAGCAATAAGCTCTCATTGTATAACTTAGGATCATCCGGCTCTTTTGTTACTATACAAGTATTGACACCTAGTAAAACTTTCATATTCTTATCCTCCCCTGTTAATTTTGATAAACTGCCTAGCTTGTCTGCCACTTAGGTTCTGGACTCTCCCTGACTCCCAAGCTAGTAGAATATAGCGAGTTTTGAATGTTAGGAATGGCACTCTAAACAATCCAAAACAATCGTCCTGGTAAATAGCATCTTCAGAGTGAAGTGCCATTATATCCTAACCAGACCCTTGAGCTTCAATAGAGATTGTATAGAGTAGTAGCCGCCAGCATTGTTATCTGGCCCCCGGCCTGTGTCTGTTAAGTTGTAGATAAACTTCCCTGAGATTAACCGCTTGTAAACTGTATAGCTTTTGTTTAGTCCGTAATGGTGATAAGTTCTATCTTTTGACCAGACTCGCATAATATTATGCCTCCTTATTACTTAACACTTATTTTGTCGCTATACTATATGACTAATTTAGCCTTTGCTAAACTCATTAATTGATCCATACGTTGACAAGCGTTCTCATAATCCATGCTACCTAAGTTCTTCACTTGTTTTTTCCAACATCGCATATGTACCGATTCAAAGGATAATCCTTCAGACATTGGTTTTCTACAAAAACAGCAAGTTGGTTTGGGTTCCATTATATCAAGCTCCCTTTATTTTAGATAATTTCCTTTAGAACTGCTGAATTATGAAAGCATCATCATTAATTCTAATAACCTGGGTATGCTCTTCAATAGCCTCCATGTCGGGATAGTCTTCAGCATCATAATCATTCTGGAATTCTGCTAGGTCAGCATATTCGGTATACTCACAACACAGAGCTATAACATCAAGCTCTATATCCTCCCCAGTGTCCTCTTCATAGCTTTCAAGATAGTCAAATAATGCCTCTAAACCATCATAACTGAATTGCTTTTCCCTTCCCATATCCTTGAAAGCATCCTGAAAATCCATTTTGGTAACTGTGCTTTTCATTGTCATTGCCTCCCGTTTTATTTTATAGTCCTGTAAATTAGAATCTTCTACCGTCTTCTGTAAAGGTATACTCATTGATTTTGATAGTCTCGTCAACCGACTCATCAGAGAGCAAATAATCATATTCTGTCTCTAACTGCCTGTATATCCAATGCATAAAATCCCGTAGTATTTCGGTTAGCTCGTCTTCAGCTTCAACAGAAATATAACCATTGCTATTATACGCTGAAATTCTAGTGCAAAACTCATGATAATAATGCCCGGTATGCTCAATATGAGCTTCTAATTGATAGAAATTGATTTTCTGTAGCTGATAGAGAGCTTTGACAATCCGGTGTAAATTCTGATCCTGGGGAGCGTATTCTATAACTTTCTTGACTGACTGTTTAGCATAAGAATAGTTACCCTCAAAGCAAGCTCCATCCCCTTGACTGGAAAATCCCGAAAAGTAGATTTTATCAATATTAATTCCCATTAATCCGGCAATTGTTTTTGCATCCTCATAAACCGAATCATACCACTCATAATCTAAAGCCCCTTCCCTATACCATTCTCTCGCTGTTTCTTTTGCATCCTCGGTTAGCTCGTCAAGCTGATAGACTTTTGTTTTGATTATTTTACTCATTACTGCCTTGCCTCCAAATTATTTTACTGCTATTATATTGTGGCATTAATTACTGATTCTGTTGCTCCATCAAGATTATTAATAGCCTCGTCTAATTCAGAGATGGCATTTTCAGCAACTTCAGCCTTCTCGCCACTCTGTAAACTCTCAGGCATATTATCAAGATATTCTTGTTCCTCGTCTCTGATAGATTCTAGCTCTCCTTTTATGTCCTCTAATTTGGTCTGAATGTTCTCTAGTGATACTCTCCTGGGCTTATTCACTGTCTAACCTCCAAATAAAGATACTCCAAGTCTAAACCCCTATACTAGCAAAGTCAAACTTTACTATTCCCACTCACAGCCGTTCTCAGTAGTTTACAGGAGTTTAGCTCTCCTCTCTCCTCACACGCTCTTAGCCAT
>Ga0075122_10002903_pt1 | contig 11057 bp, 8 predicted proteins | sample AntAceMetag02UKB_FD_69790 | JGI IMG/M metagenome (GOLD analysis project Ga0075122, IMG submission 69790) | Saline lake microbial communities from Ace Lake, Antarctica - Antarctic Ace Lake Metagenome 02UKB | ecosystem: Environmental > Aquatic > Non-marine Saline and Alkaline > Saline | place...
GTTTTTGTCAATTCTAAAAAACGGTCTGCCAAAGTCGACTTACCGTGATCAATATGCGCAATTATACAAAAATTCTTTATTTTCTCCATTTAATTATTTCTTCTTTCCATTAGATACTTGGATTTTTAATTTTAGCAGAATACTACGTAATGCCGCAACCTCCTCGAATTTAAATATATATGATATTAAAATATAGATTAAGACACCTGCTCCGGCTGCCACGATTGTTTGCAATAAAACACCAACAAATGTTTGCATATCAACGATTCCTGCCATAAAATACTTTAACCCTTGGGTGACCAAGGCTGCCACAAGAGAAGCAATAACTATCTTTACGGTTGATTTGACTATCTTACTGTCTTCCAGGTCACCCATCTTCTTTCTAAGAACAAGTAAAAGTAGACTCATATTTATAATCGCAGCAATAGAAAAGGCGAAAGCCAAGCCAACCACTCCTAACCATTGGCCCAAGAACCAAGCTAAGACAATATTTATTCCCATTGAAATTAAACTAACTATCAATGGTGTCTTGGTATCATGCTGAGCAAAAAATGATCTAGCTAAAAGAGGCAATAAACTCTGAGCAAATAAAGAGATGGCAAAAAATCCTAGTGATTGAGCAGTTAGATATGTATCATTCCAATCAAAATTACCAGCCCCAAGGACCAATCGAACTATCTGAGCTCTAAGCAACAGCATTATCAACGATATCGGGATTATAAAAAATAAAATTCTTCTAAGGGTCGTTGAAAAAATTTCAACAAATTTCTTTTTGTTGTTTTCAGCCAAAGCTTCGCTAAAAACAGGGAAAGCAGCCACAGCTAAAGAAAGACCAAAGGCCGAAATAGCAAAAAATTGTAAATTATTGGCAAAATTAAAAACAGTAATCGATCCCGCCACCAAAGTAGACGCGATAATTATTATAACCAACTGATTGACCTGGTTAACCCCCAGACTTAAAGCTCTTGGGACCATCATTTTAAATATTTTTTTAACTCCTGGGTGTTTAAAATCTATAATCGGACGGTAATAATAGCCAGTTTTAAAAAGCGCAGGTATTTGAACAAAAAGATGTAAAAATGCTCCAAGAACTACCCCCCAAGCAAGTCCTAGTGTACCAAAAGTTGGAACCAAGACTAATATACCAAAGATAATACCAACATTATACATAATTGGAGCCATCGAATAGGCCAAAAATCTTTTGAATGAATTAAGTACACCTGAAACAATATTAGAAATGCCAAAAAATATTACTGACAACAACATAATCCTAGTAAGGTCAGCTGTTTGGCCTCTTTGATCTATATCAAAACCAGGTGCAATGACATGCACTACCTGTGGCGCGAAGATAAATAAAATTACTGCTAAAACAATTAATGAAATTAATAATATATTCAGAATAGAATTAGTAATGTGCCAAGCACTCTCTCTAACTGTCCCTTTATCTTTATGCCAATATTCTAAAAAAACGGGGATGAACGAAGCAGACAAAAAACCCAAAACCAATACATTAAAAATTAAATCAGGCAATTTAAAAGCTGTATAATAAGTATCCAAAGTTTCCCCTGCTCCAAAACTAGAAGCTAGTAACCTATCTCTAAATAGTCCTAGAATACGACTTAAAACAGAAGCGACACCAATAATAATAGCGCCGCCCATAACCGTTTTTGATAATTTTCTCAGGATATTTTTTATGTTCATTATTTTTTGTTTAAAACAATTCCATAAAATTTATCAGTATCTAATAATGTTTGATATTTTAAACCATTTTCAACACCCTTGAGTGAATCGTCTTTTGGATATGTCCAAATTGATTTATGAGTTGATGGCCAAATCAAATTTGAATTAAACACGTCGTCTTTTGTTCCTGGTTGCTTTTGAATCAAGAGGCTATGATTATCATAGTTATAAAACCAAGAATCAAGATGTACTTTAAATGGTAACAAGTACTTAATAGTTATTTCAGAAGTTTCTCCGGGATTTGTTTCTACCCAATTACCAAAAACTGTTTTATTAGACTCATTATAAATAGTTGTATTTGATTCAGCTTCAATAATCTTATCTTGTTCAATATTTTTTAAATACTCATCGACTTGATACTCTTCATCAGGATCTAAAAATAAATTCTTCCAAATATTAGAAAAACCAGTTGCTTCAATAAATTCACTTCCTTCGGGAACATAAATTCTCATATAATTAACATTCTTCACCTCACTACCTGTATGAATTCTTTTTATGTTAACTGTGTTAATAATTGAACCATCATCTTGAATTTCTGAATTATGAGATATTAGCTGATCAATCATGCCATCTGTTTTACCACCCGAAATATTTGTATTAACAACCATTAAATAATCATTATTTGTTTCCTTGACTTCTCCAGTCCAACCAAGTTTTGATATTTTATTTTGGACATCGTTATCAGAAAAATATAATAATATCTGTTTTTCCGAAAGACTTGTTGCTAAGGTATTTAATAATGAAAACCAATTTTCATTACCCTCACTCAACAAAGTATTTAATAAGATTGGCGCTAAATCTGCAATGAATTTCTTCGGCTTACCTATTTCATCGTCATCACCAACTGATTCAGTAAATTCTAAAAAATTATCAGCATCAACAATTAAACCATATTCTTCCTGCATATCAATTGAACCTGTCTGAGCTAAAAATTCTTCTATTATTTGAGGAGTCAAGGTAATAACACCGTCAACAGTTGGGCCTCCTGATTTTTCATAAAACCACATAATTTTCTCAGCTGAGGTTGGAAAATCTGGCCACCAATTTGCGTCTTGTAGTTGCCAATGAGGATTAACCAGATGTAATGGTTGAGGAGCAATTACTTTTTCTTTTAGCTGACCCTGAAAGTCATAGGCTCCACCCGAAGGAACTTCAATATTTTTTACCAAACCCTTACTAATATCAATTAATGCCAAGCTACTAACAAAGCCTCCTGTTGCTCTTAACTCATTACTATTTTGAAACAACAATAAATATCGTTTAGTTTGAGAATGACCTAATATTTCTAAAATACCATCAGTTAAATAATAAAAATCTTCAAAACTCCTATTAATTGTTGGTATATAATTTTTAAGTAATTCTACTTCTGCTTTTTGATCTTCTGTTACAACTGACATATCTACATTTATTAAAGCTTCTTCTGCCTTAAGTAAATGATCTAGAGCAGTTTGCATATCAACCTGGCTTAATGACAAAGGTGTTGTAATACCAGTAGTCTTATCATCAATATCCATATCAGCCAGAATTTGTGAGACATTGGTTAATGATTGTCCAGCTTGTGAAATTTGTTTACCAGCCTCAAGCAAACCAGCTGCTGACTCAAATTGTTTCTTTGTTGGTGGAAATAATTGAGCCAAAGATGTAGCTATCGAACCAATCTTTTCTAACTCGTCTTGAGCTTTAGTAAAGTTATCAACTGCTAAAACCAAATTAGAATCAACACTATCAATATCAAAATCCTGAAGATCATCACCAACTGCTAATAAATTTTTGATTGCATCTTCAGCAATATTTATGACACTCTCCTTGACAGTATTAGCATTTCTGTAAAAACCAAACACATAAATAGGTATGATCAATATCAGGGATATAATCACAAAAGTTACTACATTTTTATACCAGAACTTTTTAAAAGTTATTTCTTTTTTTATTTTTGGTTGTTTTGTCTTTTTAATTACCGGATCTTTCTTGAGGATGGGTTTAGGTTTAGCAATTTTTATTCTCTCTTTCTTTAGTTTAACTTTTTGTTGCTTTTTTAGTATTCTTTCTTGCTTCTTATCTTGCTTTATTTTTTTCTTCTCAGTTGCATCATTGGTCATTTTTTCCCAAAACAAAACACGATCATTAGGTTTTTCCAGCCTTTGTTCACTTATTTTAGACTTAGCTTTCTTTAAATTTTTTAGATCCAAAATATTATCTTCAGGAACACCTAAAAAATTACCGCCAGAATTCGAATTATTATTTTTCTTTTTCATTTTTATTTTAATACTGATCGATAAACCGCTAAAGTTTCCTCGGCAGTTTTTCGCCAACTATATTTTTTAACTTGTTTTAAACCACTTTCTCTAAGAGATTCTTGTAAATTTTTATCACCTGTTACTATTTTCACCTTCTCTACAATGTCATCAATAGAGTAAGGATCAAAATAGAGTGCTGCATTACCCATCACCTCTGGTAAACATGAGCTAGATGAAGTTAAAACTGGTGCACCCTGGCTAGCTGCTTCTAACGGTGGCAAACCAAACCCTTCACACAGAGATGGAAAAATATACCCAACGGCCTGTTGATATAATAAACACAATTCAGCATCATTCACAAAACCCGTAAAGACTACCATTTCTTCTAAACCTTCTTGTTTTACTAATTCTTTAATTTTAGTATAGAAATAATCTTCCTTACCTACTAAAACTAGTTTATTAGTAAAATTATCAGCCTTTAGTCTTTTCCATGACTTAACTAAGATTTCTAAATTTTTATGAGGATAAGCATTGCCTACATATAACCAATAATGTGGAGATATGTTAAATTTACTTTTTAAATATTCTGGATCGTGTATTGAACAAACATCTTTATTAAAATCAGATGATTCGTAAGTTACAACGACTTTTTCTGAAGTCGTTTTAAAATGTCTCAATATCTCTGATTTAGAGTAACCTGAAACTGCTATTACTTTCTTGGCTCTTTTAACTGCACTCCTAATTACAAACTTATAACCAAGTTGTTTTATTTTATACAAGAGTGGACCAAGTGTCGTTGCTTTTGTTGTAGGATGATTAGTGATAATAACATCGTGAATAGTGGCAACAAAAGGTTTTCTATAAAATACCGGAATATTAAAATGGGGAAAATGAACTAAATCAAAATTTTCTTTATTCAATATTTTTGGCATAGCAAATTGTTCATTGACCGTATACCACTGAACATCTGCTAATTTTTTTGTAAAGTTATTATTTTTTGGTTGATAGTCATCAAAATTTTCTTTTTTTAAATAAATAATGTATTGATTTTCTAAATCAACCTTTTCTAAATATTCAATAAGTTTTTGAGTATATCTACCTAAACCTTTACCAAAAGGCCCAAAAAATCGGGCATCAATCCCTATCTTCATGCTGAATCTTTTTAGTTATTTATAAAAAAATTATAACATTTTTTTTGTCTTTTAACAATAATTATTGATTAAAAATACTAAGAGTATTTTTGGAGGTTTCTTGCCAACTTAATTCATTGATTCTAACAAAACCTCTATTGATCAGGACTTGCTTAAATTTTTTATTTTCAAGAACCAGTTTTAAACCGGCTGCTATCTCACCAACATCAAAAGGACTAACTAAAACAGCTGCATCTTTAACTACTTCGGGTAAGCTAGAAGCTGTTGAAGTAACAACTGGAGTACCGCAAGCCATTGACTCTAAAGGTGGAATTCCAAAACCTTCATAAAAAGACGGCCAAGCTAAGATATCTGCTAAATGGTATAAATATGGCTTGTCTCTATTTTTAATATAACCTAAAAATTTTATTTGATTTTTGTTGGGCGACTCATTAGCAGCTGCATAAATATCTTGATAACACCAACCTTTTCCACCTGCAATAACAAGTTCAAGGCTAGCTAATTGCTCATCTTGTTTAAGATTATCAAACGCTCTGATCAAAGAAACAATATTTTTACGAGGTTCAAGCGTTGAGAGGCTTAATATATAATTATTAGCTAAATCATACTTTTTTCTTACCTCAACCAACCTATTAGCCAGTTGTTTGGAAGGAACTTGTGCTTGAAAATCTTTGAATAGCTTGCCGGCTGCTAAATATGTAACTGCAATTCTTTCAGGATCAATATGATAAAAATTTATTAAATCTCTTTTGGTATTATTTGAAACTGCTAATAATAAATCAGCCTGAGTAAAAAATTTCTTTGGATTAACCCCCAGAATTGAGTGCCAAACTTTTTTTCTAAAAGAAAACATATCGGGATATATTTTGAAAGATACATCATGAACAGTCACGACATGTTTAACTGTTTTAGACAAAGCTGTGTAATGCAAGTTGGGTGAAAAAAATATATCTACCTCTCCAATCAATTTATCTAATTTTGGGTATTTAAAAAATTTAAGACAAAAATCAAAAAATTTATTTGGCCAATTAAATGATTTTATTTTTACATTAGGATATTTATCTTTAAAGTTATTTAAAATAAATTCATCCTGCCCTGATCTAAAAATATTATAAAACAGAACGTATTCGTTCTGTTTATCTTGTCTAATTAAATTGACAAGTAAATTATAAGTATATTCACCAACACCAGAGGGTTCCTTATCTAGCAGAGACCTAACATCAACACCAATTTTCATAACAAAATATTAAATGTCTTCTTTTTTGCTGGTATCAGCTGATCTTAAATAATTTACTAAATAAGAAAGTGAAAAAGAAATAATTAATGCTAAGACAAGAGCAGCCACAGTTACTAGCCAAGTTGGAGTCTTACTTTTAATAATAACCGGTGTAGACCCTGAAACCTCAAACAAAGAATTACTATTAGAGTCTTGATTCAAATATTGAGCACTATCTTCAACATAATTAATAATACTGTTAGAAACTTTTTCAGCAGTTGTCTTATCTCTTTCTTTAAAAGTTACGACAAAATTTTGGGCTGAATATTGCTTTGTTTTAAAACGACTAGTAAATTTCTCTAATGAATTAATTTGTGGATCAATCTCTGCTTCTGAATATATATCAACCAAAACAGACGGCGTTAGAAACCAAGATATAACTGTCTGACTAAAAAGCTCAGAAGCCTTAATAGCATAGTATCCATCATATTGATAATCAGTTGTAGCCGGCTTATTAATAGCCTTGACTGCAAAAGAAGTAGATACTTTGTAGTATTCCGGCTGATAGTAAGAGATAAAAAAAGCAGTAACTGTAGTAACTAAGGTTAGCACAATAATCAACCACTTATATTTATTAATAATCTTTAGATGTTCTTTTAATTCCATATGTTTATATTATAACTTAATTCTTATTGTTTTTGAAATCATCATATGCCTCTTCTACATAGGTCCTTATCTTTTGTTTAAAGAGTTCTTCATCAAAAGTCTCGGCCCAAGCTCTCATTTCTTGTGGATTATATTTTTCTGGCTTGAATTTTATAATAGTCTCAGCTAAAGCTTCCCATTCTTGGTGTTCAAAAAATTCACCAGTCTCACCCGCCTTAACAGTTTCGAGTGCTCCGCCTGCTTTATAGGCAATAACAGGTCGACCAGAAGCTTGCGACTCTAAAGGAGTAATACCAAAATCTTCAACCTGAGGATGCAAGAATGCCTTAGCCTTAGAGTACAACTCACACATTTGTTCATCTGTAACTCTACCTAAAAACTCTATATTATCCCCAGCCATCGCTTGTAACTCTTTCATAGCAGGTCCGTCTCCAAATACTTTTAACTTGGTTCCTATTCTATTGAAAGCTTTGACGGCTAAATCATATCTTTTGTAATTTACTAATCTTCCACCAATCAAAAAGTAATCTTCTGGACTAGTGACTTTAAACTTCTTTGTTTCCAATGGTGGATAAAGAACATCGGCATCTCTTTTGTAGTATTTTTTTATTCGTTCTTTAATAAAGTTTGAATTAGCAATAAATTTATCTACTCGCTCTACACTCATTCTATCCCAAACTCGTAAATAAGTTTTATATAATCTTGAAATACTACCAATAATTTTTGCCTTTTCCCATTTATCAATAATTACATCTTTATCACTCCATAGATATCTAGTTGGTGTATGACAATAACAAATATGTAAAGTATTAGGACCAGTAATAACACCCTTACCTAAACTAGCAGTATCAGACAAGACTACATCAAAGGCAGAAAGATCATAACTCTCAGTAGCTGACGGAAGAAAGGGTAAATATCTTTTATACATCCTTTTAGCAAAAGGCATTTTTTGTATAAACGAAGGTCTAATCTCTCTAGATTCAAAAAACTTATTAGCTTTATCTTTATCATATAACCAAACATAAATAGGAGCTTCAGGCCAGACCTCACTGAATGATTTTAAAACTTTTTCTGCTCCACCATCCTGAGCCAAGTGATCGTGTATTAAAGCAATTTTCATATATTTATAAAGCTTGTCTTTTTTTTAATAAAATAAAAGGTGTTTTGAATAATATCTGTAAATCAGACTTAATTGACCAATTTTCAATATAATAGACATCTAGCTTGATTTCCTCCTCAAAGTCAAGATCTGATCTTCCTGAAACCTGAGCCATACCAGTTATACCTGGTTTTATATCCAAAACTCTTTTGTGGTGTTTTTTATAATTAGCCACCTCCTCAGGTAAATGTGGGCGTGGACCAACTAAGCTCATCTTACCGCCTAAAACTAAGAAAAATTCTGGTAACTCATCAATAGAGAATTTTCTAAGAATCTTGCCTACTTTTGTAATTCTTGGGTCATCTTTAAACTTAGTTAACGGACTATCGTCTCGTAAATCAGTATTTGATAACTCTCCAGAAGTTCTCATACCATCAGTTTCAGGCTTCATGGATCTAAATTTAAAATACCAAAAAGGTTCTCCCGCTTGACCTATTCTTCTAACCTTTGATTTATCATCTTTTCTAGAAAAAAGAATTGGACCATTAGAATCAATTTTAATAGCAATGGCTGTGACAATATAAATTGGTGATAAAACAATAATTACTAACAATGAAAAAATAATATCTAACAATCTCTTAATAACTCTGCCCCAACCGTCTAACGGTGTTCGTTTAAGCTCGACCACTGGAATACCAGAAATAGTACTAACATCAATATTAGTTGCGTAAGTTTTAAAAAGGTCAGCAGCGTATTTAAAAGTCAGATTATGTTCTTGGGTAAAATCAGCTAGTTTTAAATTTGTTTCTTTGTTTAAAGTAGGGTCAGCCAAAATAACTTCGTCAATATTACGACCTCTCCAAAGTTCTAAGATTTTTCCTTCAGCATTTTCATCAAACATTGAATATTCACCAACAACCTTAATACCAAAAACCTTTCTTTTTCTAAAAGTATCTGATAATTCTTGTTTAGTCTTATCTGAACCAATCAAAACTGCTCGTTTAACTCCAATACCTTTTTTAAATAAAGATCTTTGAACCAAGATAACAAATAAACGTAACATAAAAACAAAAATAACTGCCAATATCCAGGCAGCTAATATTATAAATCTAGATGAAAACAATTCTCTTTGAAGAAAAATGGCGACTATGATTACCATAATACCAGCCGAACAAGAAACAAAAACTTTACCAAATTCGTCGATTATTCTACGAGTACCCTTCATGACATACATTTTATTGATAGCAAAAACTATCAACATAGCTAAGCCAACTAATAAAGATATATTTAAAAATTCTATAAAAGGCAGTTCATAAACAACAGGTACAACTTCTGCCAAACTTGTAAATCTTAAAAAATATGCCGCAATAGCCGCACCTATAATTGCAATATAGTCTAAAGGTAATAAAATTACGTTAAAAAATATTTCTGATCTTTTCATAATAATTTATAAAAAAATAATCATTAAAGATTATTATATTACTTATATCAATTATACCCCTAAAAGGGGGCTAAGCAAACCTATAAGCCGGATCCAGTATCACACTTAAGTTATGAAAACATATCAAAAGCTGACGATGATCATCTATCTATGCAAGCCACCAACCTGCCCAATAAAGGGTAAGTTATTTGCTCTTGCACCAAGTAGGGTTTACCACACTACACAGTCACCCATGTAGCGAGAGGTTTTTAACCTCACTTTTCACCTTTCCCCGAACAGTAAACTGAACGAGTAGTATTGTCTCTGTGGCACTATCCCGAAACTTTGTTCTTTCAAAAATCTATAGAATTTTCAAAAACACTTATATTTGGTCGCTGTTAGCGACTACTTTTGTCTAAAAACTAATGTTTTTAGGGTGTCCGGACTTTCCTCACCACCAAAGGTGGAGCGATCATCCAGTTCACTTAGCCTTTGTATACTACATATTTTAGCTAATTTTGTCAAGCAAAACCCCCTACTTTTCCACAATTATAAAAAGCGCTAAAGAGCGCTCTATTTTCATACTAATACTGATTTATCGATGACTATCTAATGCTTCGTTAACTAGAGCATCAGCCTCAGTGTTTTTTTCACGTGGAACATGCTGATAGGTCACCTTTTTAAAATCTGTCGTCATATTCCAAATTTTTACAAATAGTGAACCTAGTTTAACATCTTTTATTTTAAATTTTTGTGAAAGTTGATTAACCACTAATTCTGAGTCTAAATAAAATTCTAATTCAGATCCTTTGGCTCCCATTAATTTAGCCTTAGTCATAGCTAATATAACGCCTGAGTACTCAGCCTGATTATTTGTCATATTATCTCCTAAATATTCTGAATAAGTTTTAACATTTTTACCTGTCTTGTCTTTCATCACAACACCAACAGCAGAAGGCCCAGGGTTACCCCGACTTCCTCCATCAGTATAAATAATTAGTTTATCGTATTTTAGCATGTCTATATTATATCATAATTATTTAATCTTTTTGACGTCAACAACTTTTATCTCTAATTCTCGGTTGCCTTTCCACTCATTTAAACCAACTTCAAAAACTAAATCCACCTTATCATGAACTTTTACAGTATCGGCTAATTTACCCATGGAAAAACCTATAGCTTTTCTAGTCTCAGATTTCTCCCCTGAAATCATCAAGCGTAAATGTGTTTTATCTTTACCTATCTTTTCTATCACATCAATGTTTATATTTTTTGATAAATATTTAGGAATCCAATTACCTTCTCCGTAGGGAGCAAAATTATTCAAGATATCCCAAAAATCCCAATCTATTTCCTCTAGTGTGATCTCGGCATCTATTTTTACAACAGGAGTTGTATCAATTTTTTCAGATTGTTTATTAACAATAGCAGATATCCTTGATTTAAACTCCGACAAATCTTCTTTTTTCTTTAAAGTAAATCCACAAGCAGCTGCATGGCCACCATAAACCTCAAGTAAATCCTCTAC
>Ga0075122_10002906_pt1 | contig 11052 bp, 12 predicted proteins | sample AntAceMetag02UKB_FD_69790 | JGI IMG/M metagenome (GOLD analysis project Ga0075122, IMG submission 69790) | Saline lake microbial communities from Ace Lake, Antarctica - Antarctic Ace Lake Metagenome 02UKB | ecosystem: Environmental > Aquatic > Non-marine Saline and Alkaline > Saline | place...
TGATTACTTCTACAAAAATTGTAAATAATAAAGAAAATAAAAAATCAATTTCATACTCTAACATCTTCCACCGAACAAGTTTTTAAAAAAGCATACAGCGCTATAGAAAATATTGTATTTATTGTCTTTTTCTTTATTGGTACCGTAAAGTTCCAAATCATAGCCGTCATTTGTTTTTATTATATTGTAATGTTCTTCGATTTCAGTCATTGGGTTTGAGTTTGAAACATACCCTCCCCAAGGTTCTATATCTACATCGAAAGCATGGAAATTTGTATCTAAAGGTTCGTCTTCATACCATTCTTCCATACTATCCCTACAAGAAAAGGTTTCTTGAGACATGTCCCTATAGCATTTATGCTCTTCATCATATTCAATATCTTTTTTCAATACTTTGGTATATGGGTCATAATTTTCTAGATTTAATGTATCGACATAAGTTTTTTCTACCCATAATAAATTTAGATTATTGAATTTATATCCTTTTGAAAGACAAGTATTATCAATGATTTCAAGCCCTCCGTTTACCGTTGTACTTCCTCCGGGACCTGTTATTCTCTTAACAACAGCAATCTCTGGAAACTCATCCAGATTGTCAATAGTTACACATTTACTTACAAGATGTGAATTTGCTGGAAATGTATCAGCACTCACAAAAGCTGAAAACACAAACATTATTGCAAAAAATAAAATAATTGTTTTTTTCATTGTTAATCACCTACTTGGGTATATTGAACCTTTTATTATAACCTTTTAAGACTTCAAGATTATTTAAAACTAAGACAGATTTAAATGTTACTGAAAATCGTGCTCATATTAAAGGTACGTTTCTATATGATTTTCTCTAGTTCTTGCATCTTTTTATCCATTTCTTCATAAAGAACTATTGATTTAAGTTCAACCTTATTACTCTCTACCCATTCAGCAATCTTAGAAAGAGTTGTCTTGTATTTATTTTTATCACTTATTATATTTTTAATCCTTTCGGCTACAGTAATTTCAAATATGTCATGCTCTTGAAAAAGATCGAATGCATCTTTTATTTTAGGATTGCCTTCATTATATTGTTCTAACATGTAAGAAATTGTCAATTCTTCAATATTTAGAGAGCTATTAACTAAGTCTAGTGCTGTGCCTAATCCCACTCTAAAAGTATCTATATCCTTATAAAAAGGGAGAAACTTTTCATAAAAATTCGCAACTTTAAAATTCAGATCCACTATCACATCTGGGAGTTCTATCATAAGTGTAAGTAAATCAATCAAGTTTATATCTATTACTGGAAAGATATATAAATAAGAAATATTAAAAGAATCTTATGGAAGAACCGGACTCAATAAAAGAAGTAAAAAGTGATGTTAAAATAAAAGAGATTCCTGAAGAAGATGTAAAATTTACTTTCACATGCAAGAGATGTGGAGGTCATTCCTTCAAGGATGTTCCTGCTAGCAGTCATAAATTTGGAGGACCAGGCTTGTCTCCTTCTTTAGTTAGAGTGTGTGGTAATTGTGGATTTGGAGAAGATCCTAATGCAGATAGTAAGAATGTTTCTTTTAGAGGATAACCGATATATTTATAAATCAAAACCTTACCCCAAGCCATACCTATGATTGATGAAGGCCTAGGCCGGAGAGAGGTAATCAAATTCTGATTACTAAGGATCATATAAGGAGGAATTAACATGGCAGAAGAAGTATCTAAAGAGGCTGTTGAATTAGCATTTGAAATAGTAGAAATTGCAAAGGCTTCAGGAAAAATAAAGAAAGGAACAAATGAAGTCACAAAAGCTATTGAAAAGCAGAGAGCAAAATTAGTTGTGATTGCTTCAGATGTAACACCGCCTGAAATAATTATGCACTTACCTTTATTAGCTAAAGAAAAAGAAGTTCCCTGCATAACAGTTGGAACCAAAGAAGAATTAGGAACTGCAGCTGGTGTTGGTATAGGAGCAAGCAGCTTAGCAATAATTGATGAAGGAGATGCAAAAGAACAGCTTAAAAATATAATTGGAATGATTAAGTGATTAAAATGGCTGAAAAGAGAGATCAAAAAGAAAAATCTTCAAGTGTGTCATTTTCAATGGCCTTTCCAGCGAGCGTTGAAGAAGTCATGGAAAGAACAGGCACGCAAGGAGGAGTCACGCTTGTAAGATGTAAAGTCTTAGAAGGAAGAGACCAAAATAAAATCCTGAGAAGAAATGTTCGTGGACCAGTACAGGTTGGCGACACATTGATGCTAAGAGAAACAGAAATAGAAGCCAAGCAGATTAAACGTAGCGGAAGAGGAACCGTATAAAATGGTAAAATGTACTTTTTGCGGAACCAATATCACTCCCGGCACAGGAAAGATATACGTCAAGAAAGACGGAAAGATATTTTATTTTTGTTCAAATAAATGTGAAAAAAATATAATTCAATTAGGGAGAAAAGCTCGTACAACAAAATGGACAGACGAGTATCACAAAATAAAGGAAGGTGCTAAACAATGAAAATCGAAAGAACGGTTGTAATAATTAAGCCTGACGCTGTTAACAGATCTCTTATGGGGGATATTGTAAGCAGATTTGAGCACAAAGGACTAAAAATTACGGGAATGAAGATGATGAATCTGGATGATGATCTTCTCGATGAACATTATTCACATCATGTAGGTAAACCTTTTTTTCCAAGACTGAAGGAGTTCATGAAATACTCTCCTTCAATTCTTATTGTATTAGAAGGATTGGATGCAATTAATGTTGTAAGGCAGTTGGCTGGTGAAACACACGGAGCTAAAGCTTTGCCTGGTACAATCAGAGGAGATCTCTCAATGAGTACACAGTCAAATGTTATTCATGCTTCAGAAAATGCAAAAGCTGCTGAAGAAGAAGTTAAGAGATTCTTCAATGAGAATGAAATTTTCATTTATGAAAGAGTAGATTTTGAACTGCTTTACGCAGATGACGAAAAAAAATAAAACTTAAACTTATAAGGTGAGAAAATGGCAAAGATGGTTGATAAAGTGATGAGTATAGTGAACAAGCCTGAACAAATCAGGAATATTGCTATCTGTGCACATATTGATCATGGAAAGACTACATTTTCGGACAACCTTCTTGCAGGAGCAGGAATGATGTCACAAGAACTTGCAGGAGATGCAAGAGTTCTTGATTTCCATGACGATGAAGCTGAAAGAGGAATAACAATTGATTCTGCAGCAGTTTCAATGGTGCATAGTTTTGGAGAAAGTGAATATTTGATTAATCTTATTGACACTCCAGGACACGTAGATTTTGGAGGAGACGTTACAAGAGCAATGCGAGCTGTTGACGGAAGTATTGTTTTAGCATGTGCAGTTGAGGGAGTTATGCCTCAAACAGAAACTGTTCTAAAACAGGCATTAAGAGAAAGAGTTAAGCCAATTCTTTTTATCAACAAAGTTGACAGACTGATTAAAGAACTGCAACTTACACCAGAAGCAATGCAGGCAAGATTTGTTAAAATTATCACTCACGTTAACAAATTGATTGATGATTTGTGTCCGCCTGAATTAAAGGGAAAGTGGCATGTTAAAGTTGAAGATGGAACTGTTTGTTTCGGAAGTGCATTCCATAACTGGGGTATGTCCGTTCCGTACATGCAGAAGAAAAGTATAAGCTTCAAAGAGATAATTGACGCATACACTGGCGAGGAAAGTTACAAAGAACTTGCAGAGAAAGCACCAGTACATGAAGTTGTACTTGATTCAGTTATTAAGCATCTTCCCAACCCTGTTACAGCTCAAAAATATAGAGTTCCAAAAATCTGGCATGGAGATCCTGAAAGTGAATTTGGAAAAAACCTTGCTACATGTAATCCTGATGGTGAAATGGCATTCGTTATAACAAAAATTGTTGTTGATCCACAAGCTGGAGAAATTGCAACTGGAAGATTATTTTCAGGAACAATGAGGAAAGGTACTGAAGTTTACCTAAATAACGATAAACAAAGAGGAAGAATTCAGCAAGTCTTTATTGCAAATGGAGCAAAGAGGGAAATAGTTGACAATGTTCCGGCTGGAAATATCATAGGTATTGTCGGACCGAAAGCATTTCCAGGTGAGACAATAACTGTTAATCCACAAGATCCTTTTGAAGCAATAAAGCATTTGTTCGACCCAGTCGTTACAAAAGCTATTGAAGCAAAAAATCCTGCTGACTTGCCAAAATTAGTTGAAGTTTTGAAACAAGTGGGCAAAGAAGATCCTTCAATTAAAGTAGAAATAAATGAAGAGACAGGAGAACATTTAATTTCAGGAATGGGTGAACTGCATTTAGAAATCATTGAAAACAGAATTATTTCTGAAAAACATATGCAAATTCAAACTTCTACACCAATTGTTGTTTACAGAGAAACAATTACAGGATTAAGCCCTCAAGAATCTGAAGGAAAGTCGCCAAATAAACACAATAAATTGTATTTTATTGCTGAACCAATACCAGATGCAATAAAAGAAGCAATCAAAAAAGGCGAAATACCAGAAGGTAGAGTTAAGAAAAAAGATCTTGTATTTAGGGATAAGTTTGTTGAATGTGGAATGGAAACAAAGGTTGCTGATAAGATTAAGGATGTCTTTAATGGTAATATCTTCTTAGAAAGAACAAGAGGAGAAGTCCATATTGGTGAGATTCTTGAAATGGTTCTTGATATGTTTGAAGATGTCATGAATGCAGGTCCATTAGCTAGAGAACCTGGTTTTGGAATGATGGTAAGTTTAATGGATACTAAATTGCACGAAGACGCTATTCATCGTGGACCAGCACAGATGTACCCTGCTGTTAGAGAGGGTATTAGAGGAGCACTTGCATCTGCTAAACCATTAATCTACGAACCTATCCAAACACTTCGTTTTGAAGCACCTGAAGAGTATATGGGTGAAATAAGTAAGTTAATCTCTAACAAAAGAGGTCAATTGCTTGATATGGAGCAAGAAGGAGTAATGGTTATTGTATTGGGTAAATTGCCTGTGGCAGAGATGTTTGGTTTGTCGAATGACTTAAGATCGGCAACTGGCGGTAGAGGATCTTCGTCTTTGGTTGACCAGAACTTTGAACGTCTTCCTGATGAATTGCAAAAAAAGATCATTTCGCAGATTAGAGAAAGGAAAGGTCTTAAAGTAGAAGAATCGAGCGAGTAAGCTTGTTTTTTATTTTTTTTAATCTTATTATACGAATTCGCGTATTAGACGGCTTCTAGACCATGTTTTTTACTCTATAGAAAAACACAAGCTTTAAATATAAAAACTTAATCCCAGAGGGTATCAAATTAAATAAAAATATGAAAAACTGGAGGGGTAATTATGGCTAAAGATAAACCACACATGAATTTGGTGTTCATTGGGCATGTCGATCACGGTAAATCCACATCTGTTGGGAGGCTTTTGTTCGATTCAGGAAATGTTGATGAGCAAACAATGAGAAAGCTCAAGGAAAAAGCTGAAGAGTTAGGTAAAGGCGGATTTGAGTTCGCGTTCGTTATGGACAACCTAAAAGAAGAACAGGAAAGAGGCGTTACAATTGATCTTGCACATAAACAGTTTGAAACTGGCAAGTATTTCTTTACAATAATTGACGCTCCTGGGCACAAGGACTTTATTAAGAATATGATCACAGGAACATCTCAAGCAGATGCTGCCGTTTTAGTTGTAGCTGCAAATGATGGAGTCAATGCACAAACAATTGAACATTTAAGACTAGCAAAGATATTTGGTGTAAACCAAATGCTTGTAGCAGTCAACAAAATGGACATTAAAGGAGTTGACTATTCTGAAGACAGATACAACAAAGTTGTTGAAGAAGTCAAGAAACAGGCTGCACCTGCAGGCTGGAATCTAGAAAAACAAGTAAAATTCATTCCAATGGCTGCTCTGCCTGGCGATAATATAGCTAAGAAAACAGAGAAAATGGCTTGGTGGAAAGGAGATTCATTGCTTGAAGCTATTGACAAGTTTGAAATGGTCAATAAACCAACAGATCTTCCATTAAGACTTCCAATCCAGGACGTCTACAACATCACAGGAATTGGTGTTGTTCCAGTTGGAAAAGTTGAAACCGGAGTCATGAAAGTTGGTGACAAGGTAACAGTTGTTCCGGCAAGAGATGGTAAAGGAATTTCTGGAGAAGTTAAGACAATCGAAATGCATCATGAACAATACAAAGAAGCTGGTCCAGGCGATAACATCGGATTCAGCGTAAGAGGAATTGGTAAAAAGGATATAGCAAGAGGGGATGTTCTCGGTAAATCTGATAACGTTCCAACAATTGCTGCTGAGTTCACAGCTCAGATTGTTGTTTTAAATCATCCAAGTGTTCTTACAGTTGGTTACACACCTGTGTTCCACATTCACACAGCTCAGGTTGCATGCCAGATTGTAGAAATACAGAAGAAACTTAACCCAGCAACAGGAGAAGTTCTTGAAGAGAATCCAGATTTTATCAAGAATGGCGATGCTGCTATAGTAAAGGTTAGGCCAACAACACCACTAGTTATTGAAACACAAAAAACCATCCCGCAGATGTCCAGATTCGCTATTAGAGATTCCGGAAGCACTGTTGCAGCTGGTATGTGTATCGATTTAGTTAAGAAGGAATAATTCCTTCACTTTTATTTATTCATGGTGAAGTAAACTTTATCATGATATGTAGACAGAGAATATAAAATGCAGAAAGCGAGAATAAAATTGGCTTGTGCGGACATAGACAAGATCAATCAAACCACACAGAGTATTAGAGAGATAGCTGAAAAAACTGGTGTGGAGATGAGAGGTCCAATTCCACTGCCCACAAAAAAGCTTAAGATTACAACACGTAAGTCTCCAGACGGCGAAGGTAAAGCTTCATGGGAAAGATACGAAATGCGTGTGCACAAAAGACTTATAGACTTAGGTATTGATGAACGTGCTTTAAGACTGATTATGAGAGTGCCAATTCCAGAAGGATTAAACATTGAGATTGAAATGATTGATGAGTAAACTTTTTCTTTAATCCCCACAATCTTTAACAAGTTTACCGTCTTTAAATTTTATCTTGCAAGCCTTCCCTTTTTCTTCAAAACCATTCTTTTCTTTCTTTGAAACTAGAGTTTCTTTTGTTTCTTCTATATCTATGCCTAAATTTTTAGCGTGGAAAGGTGTTGTAAATCTGTTGCCTATCTTAAAAACAGTATCATTCCTCATCACTTTTTTTTCTCCGTTAATAGAAACCGAAAATGTCTTATCTTTTACTTTTTGAAATTCACTTACTTCTTGTTCTACACTTAATATGGGGAACCTGCTTCCATCTCTGTAGATAGTTATTCCTTTTAATCCTCTTTTCCATGATTTAAGATAAATATTTGATATTGCTTCTGGTTCTACACTTTCAGGAAGATTGATTGTTGAAGATATGCTGTGATCAATAAATTTCTGACAAGCAGCCTGTGTTTCAATTCTGCTATCTGCGTTAATGAAATGTGATGTTCTAAAGAAAAAAGATGGAATAGTTTTTTTCAATTCTTCAACTTTTGTGACATTTTTTGTTTGTTCTTGTAAGTTATTTTTATCAATAAATGCTTGGACAGTAGAATGGAATACATTGTAGAAAGCTCCTTCATTCATTTGTTCTGATCTTCTTGTATAATATAATGCAAAAATAGGTTCTATTCCTCCTGAAACACCTATGTAATTTTTATTTTCATTTTTATAACTTAATACGATATTTGATATTGTTCCTGTTGGTGCTATAGAAGTTAAAGCTATATTTCTTAGCCCGTTGTTTTTTATTAATTCTTTTATTTCATCACTTAATCTTTCATTGAAGAAAGGACCTTTTGAATATTTTTCATAATCCCATAAAGGAATTGGTTCTTTTTCTTTAGCTAAATTTGCGGAAGCTATATAGCAATTTTCTGCTAAGAATTTTGTAATTTTTTCCACTAATTTTATGCCTTCTTCTGAATCGTAATTTATTCCAAGTTGGTTTAACATATCTGCTATACCCATCAAACCTATCCCCAATCTTCTTGTATTTTTTGCAGCAAGTCTTTGTTTTTCTAATGGATTTAAAGCTATATTCCAATCAATAACATTATCTAAAAATCTTACAGTGTCAAATATGGTTTCTTTCATTGTTTCCCAATCAATTTCTGCATTATCTTCGTATCCGTTTTTAACAAGTCTTGAAAGATTAATCGACCCAAGATTGCATGCTCCGCCGTCTTCAATAGGTACCTCACCACATGGATTTGTCGACGATATTTTTATACCTAAATGCTCTGAAGGAGAATACTTAACCATTGTATCCCAAAAAATCAATCCTGGTTCTGCTGTAGTATAATTCCCAGAAACAAAAGCCTCCCATATATCTTCGGCATCGACAAGATGTTTTATATCATCTGTGTTATCAGAACCGAAATAAGTTAGGAAGTCTCCTGTTTTATGAACAGCAAAATCATATTCTTCATCCGTTTCTATCACTATATCTCCATAAATATCTCTTTTTTCTGGATCTTTTAAATCTTCTTTTGAAATATTTTCTTTAAGATGGTTGTTTAATTCTTCTAAGGTCTTGAATTCTTTTACAAATTCATATTCAGAAAGAACTTTTGATGGAATTTTATAAGAATAATGTATGCCGTTATTTTGTACTGCTCTCATTACTTTTTCTTTGTTTAGTTTTTTATATAATAATAAGGAGTTTTTCTTGTATTTTTTTGTTTCATCAACAGCGTTCATAAATTCGTCGCTTACTTTAAGGCTTATATTTGCGAATCTTACCTGTGTATTTTCTCTGACCTGTTTTCTTATTTCTTCTAATTGTTCTTCACTAAATTTTCCCGACCATGTGCATTGATCTACAATTTGATTTGTTATCCAGTTTGATTTCTTTTTTACTTTTATGAAATCTATGACATCGGGATGTTTGACATCTAATGTAATCATTAATGCCCCTCTTCTTCCTGACTGCCCTATTAAACCTGTGGTCATTGAGTAAAGTTCCATAAAAGAAACAGCACCTGTGGATTTATCTGCGGCATTATGTACAACTGAATCTTTTGGTCTTAATGATGAGATATCTACACCAATTCCGCCACCATATGAATATGTTCTTGCACAATCATAAGCTGCGTTGTATATTGACTCGATATTATCTTCTTTAATTACGGTAACGAAGCAATTTGCTAATGTTTTTAATCTGAATAAGTCTCCTGCACCTGCTAATACTCTTCCACCCGGCATGAAATAACCATTGTATAAGATGTTGTAAAATCTCTTTGCATATTTGACTTGATTTTCTTCTTTTTCCACACAAGCTAAGTATGATGCCATTCTTCTAAAAGCATCTTCTGGGGTTTTTTCGATAACATTTCCGTCTAAATCTTTTAGAAAGTATTTTTTATTGTATATATCAATTGCAAGTTCATTTCCACAAAGATAATCTTTGCTTGTTTCAAGTTCTCCTGATTCTTGCAACTCTTTGAGTTTGTAATATAATTTTTTGTAAGAAGCTATATTTTCCTCTTTTATTTTCTTATGATGCTTAGTCCGAAAATCGAACATAGACCTTACTTTTTCTTCATTCATGATTATTGCCTTTGTCACTAAGTAATTAGTAATTTTTGTAAAAAACACAATATGTAGTGTTTTGAAAGTGATTAGAACACAATATGTTGTGGTCCATGCTTTTTGTGATAAACCTGTATTTAAGGATTTTGATGGTGAATAATATATATGAAAATGATGTTTTTTAAGATATGTAGTAAATTAATAAGCTTTATAAATGGTGATTATGTCCTTCTAACTTAATGCTGCCGTGGCACAATCTGGTACTGCGCGAGACTGGAAATCTCGTTTCCTCCGGGATCTCCCGGTTCAAATCCGGGCGGCAGCGTAGCAAAGCGTAGCTGACGAACGGGCCCACGAATCTCTGATTCGTCGTGTCCGGGCGGCAGCGTTTTTTTATTCAAGCTTGTGAGATTGCGCCCCGTTGGTGTAGTCCGGCCAATCATCTTGGATTCTCGTGGCGAGGAATCGCCAGAAACATCCAAGGACTCGGGTTCAAATCCCGGACGGGGCATAACTTTATATTTACATTCCTTCACCCTTCTTTAATGAATTTAAAACATTTCATAGAAAAGTATAAGCCACTTCTTATAACTGAAATGGATATGGAACTCGCCAATGCCTATAATAATCGTGATGATATCTCGTTCTTGGAACGACTTGCCTCTCAATTTCCATCCGGCGAAGAAGGAGGGTTGGTTTTTTTTAATGACAAATTTGGGTTAAAATTCAAAACAATGCTTTTATCTAGGTTTGATAGTGGGAAGTCCTTAACTAAGGAATCAGATATGTTAGACCATCTAATTGAAAATGCATTTGATTATGGTAGTAAGCGTGGTGAAACACCTGTCTACCTATTCTGGAATTCTGAAAGTTTTTACATTATTGATATGGGTACAAAACCTATTGAAGAAATTAGAGAGCGTGTTAGTAAGGTAAAAGAAAATCTTGATCCCGGAACATATTCAGGAACATGCTATTTGAATGGAAAAGAGTACAATTTCGCCCCATTACTCAAGAATAATAGAAAAAGAGGAACAATATTAGAAATCAAACGTTAATCTCTTTACTTGTTTCTTCTAAATCCTTGTATTTGCTTAGAATGGGTAGAACTTCTTTTTCTAAGAATTCTGTTGTTTGTTTTGAAGAAAAGCCTGCAAATTCTTCAGGATTTGTTAAAAATATATCCAATTCAACATCCGTTAAAGGGATTTTTGGATCATTTGCTATTCTTTCAAAGAGATCGTTTTGTTTAGCCTCTTCCTTAACAACTTTACCTGCGGCAGTTGAATGAACTTTTATTAATTCGTGCATTTCTTGTCTGTCCATTCCTTTTTTAGATAATTCCATTAAAATTACTTCTGTTGCCATAAATGGAAGTTCTTGATTAAGATGTTTTTGAATTTGTGCAGGATAAACAACCATGCCATCAGTTATATTTTCAAATAATTTCAAAATTGCATTTGCTAATAAGAATGATTGAGGAAGATCCATCCT
>Ga0075122_10002910_pt1 | contig 11042 bp, 12 predicted proteins | sample AntAceMetag02UKB_FD_69790 | JGI IMG/M metagenome (GOLD analysis project Ga0075122, IMG submission 69790) | Saline lake microbial communities from Ace Lake, Antarctica - Antarctic Ace Lake Metagenome 02UKB | ecosystem: Environmental > Aquatic > Non-marine Saline and Alkaline > Saline | place...
AAGATAAACATCTTTAATTTCGTTTGTCTTTAACATTTCAATTAAAGCCATAAGATGCTCCGGATCGCTATGCGCGCTCATGCCGTTTGATAGCATGCCCATGAGATGAATATTTGATTTATTATCTTTAGCGTGCTTAATTGCCTCTAAGAAAGCCGTGTTCTTAAAAAAGGTGCCGTTGTTTATGCTTCTATCTATTTTTACCGCGTCCTGCTCAACTACCCGGCCAGCGCCGATATTCATATGCCCGGCTTCGCTGTTTCCGTCTTGTTTAGGAGGTAAACCAACATGCCGACCATGAGCAAAAATTTCAGTATAGGGATATTTTTTTACCAACCCGTCTAAAGTTGGCGTCTTAGCTAATGTAACAGCGTTCCCTTTATTGGGTTTTGTAATTCCCCAACCGTCTAAAATCACAAGTATCATTGGTAAAATATTGTCTTTTTTATTTTTATCCATAAAAAAATTAGATAGTTAAATAGTTTTGAGTATTTAAGACTATTTAACTAATAACTAATTAGCTACTTAACTGATTTTCAATTTCCATCAACCGATTATATTTTGCCAGCCGCTCGCTTCTAGACAACGAGCCGGACTTAATATAGTCCGCGCCAACAGCTACGGCTAAATCAGCAATAAAATCATCAACAGTCTCGCCGCTGCGATGCGATACCATTATTCTATAATTATGTTTCTGGGCAAATTTAATGCAATCTATTGTTTCAGATAAAGTTCCAACTTGATTTGGCTTAATTAAAATAGCATTAGCCGCCTTATTTTTTAACCCCAAGCGTAACCGGTTAATATTAGTGGTAAATAAATCATCTCCAATAATCAACATTTCTCCACCTAATTCCTTAGTTAATTCCTGCCAGCCCTCCCAATCATCTTCAGCTAAGCCGTCTTCTATAGAAATTATCGGATATTTTCTAAACCATTCATAATATAAGCCAATTAAATTATCAGCCGTAAAATTAGCCTGATCTAACTTAAAAATATATTTTTTTAGCTTCTTGTCATAAAGTTCGGATGAACCAACGTCTGTACCTAAACCAATATCCTCGCCCGGTTTATACCCAGCATTGATGATAGCGGCAATTATCAACTCCACAGCCTGCACTGAAGAAACTATATCAGGTGCATACCCGCCTTCATTGCCCACATCAGTATCAAATCCGGCTTTTTTTAAAACTCGGCCTAATTCATGAAAAATCTCTGCGCCCATCCTGACATATTCGGAAAAACTTTTTTTAGCTATCGGGATAATCATAAATTCCTGAAAATCCAAATTTGTATCAGCGTGTTGGCCTCCATTAAAAATATTAAAAGCCGGGATCGGCAATTTATACTTTTTGTTCTCTAATTTAAACTCTTTAGATATATACTCGTATAGTTCTAATTTTTGCGCTACAGCCGCGGTTCTAGCGCAGGCCAAAGACACTGATAAAATCGCGTTCGCCCCTATTTTTTTCTTGTTAGCCGTCTTGTCTAATTTAATCATTCTCTGATCAATTTTTTCCTGTCCGCTTATATCCTGGCCAATTAATTTAGAAGCAATCTTTTTATTAACATTTTCCACCGCTTTTAGAACGCCCTTACCGCCGTAGCGCCGGCGATCATTATCGCGTAATTCATAGGCTTCATGCTCACCGGTAGAAATTCCTGACGGAACGCTAGCTTTGGCCGTTGTTCCGTCCTCTAAAATTACCCTAGTCTCAATAGTGGGATTTCCACGGGAATCTAGAATCTCCCTAGCTTTTATATCTTTTATTTTTAACATATAATTAAAATAAATTATAAAATCTCATATTCAACCGTAGCGATAATTGTAATTTGGTTGCTACCAACCTCTATTGTCGGCGCTCCGCCGCTCTTTCCTTCATTCATATCCATCGTTGCATAATTAGCGCGATAAAGTGGGCTAGGCTGATTAGAATTTTCACTAAAACTTATAATTCGGCCTAATTTTACGCCAGCTACTTTAGCTAAAGCCTTGGCTTTTTCCTTAGCCGCCTTAATAGCTTTTTCTCTAGCTTCGGCTTCTAGCTCTTCTGGATTATCAATTTCAAAAGATAAACCGCCTACCTGGTTTAATCCTAATTCACCAGCCATGTCTAAAATACCATTAATTTGTTCTAAATCTCTAACTTTTAAATCAACATTCTGACTCACTTGATAACCGCGCAAAGTTTGCCGGCCGTCATCCCAATTATATTGCGGGGAAATACTATAATTAACGGTTTTGATATCTTTAGCATCAATCTTAAAATCATCTTTTAATTTTTTAATCACAGAATTCATCTTATCTGTATTGTCGCTCTGCGCCTCTGATACTGTTCTCTTCTCTACACGATAGCCTAATTGCACCTTTATTATATCCGGCACGCCGGTCACTTCGCCTTCACCGCTAACAAAAATAGAGTGTCTTTGTTCTTCACTCACCCCGATATAATCACGAATTTTAATAGCATTTAAGCTTAAAACCGCTAAATAAATAACGGCCATACCCAAAAAAACATTGATAAAAACCTTTAAAGTTTTATAATTTTCCATACAATTTATAAATTTAATAATTAGCTCCGCCACATTACTAATTTAATGCAGGCGAATTTTCCCGCCTCTGACGGGATAATAAATTAAATTATTATTTTGGTATTTTCCCTAAATTTAAAACTTCCTTATGCAGAGCATAGCCCAATAAAACTCTAATTAAAACAATTCCGCCTAAACGAATAATTTCATAAAAATTATTAGCTGTCGTTGCTAATAAAATATCAGCCGCAATAACAAATTCTAAACCAAAAATTACGTTTCTAGCTAATTTAGTACGAATATTGTCTATACTCTCTCTTTTTACAAATTGCCATAAAGCTACCAGCACTGACACGAGCACAACTACAAAACCAATATATTCAATAGTTAAACCAATGGCGCTGATAATAGGATGAATGAAAGAATTTACAATTCCCATATTATTTATAATTAATGAATTAATGACTTATCTATACTGATTTCGCCTTAGCCAGCCTCGCTCGCCTCGCTAAAGCTCCGTCGAAGCGGGCCAGCTCGTCTAGACGGGCGAGACAAGTAATTTTGATATAAATTATTATTTTCTCTTAAAACATCTCAATCCCGAGGACTCGGAACTAAAAATCTCAAAAATCCCTGGCCGCATACCGCTCCAACGGTCAGACGCCACGTACGTCCACGAGCAGGCTCACCTAATCAACTTCTCTAATCCTGGCATATCTTCACCTCCTAAAAAAGTTAGCATAGCTCCTCCTCCGGTAGATATCCAATCCATATATTTTTCCATCTTAGTCATTTGCAAAACTTTAATTGTTTCTCCACCGCCAGCCACGCCAAAGGCCTTACCTCCGGCCCGAGAAGCAATCGCCCGGCCGATATTTAAACTACCGTGCTTAAATTGCGTTTTTTCAAATACTCCCATAGATCCGTTCCAAATTATAGTCTTAGCTTTTTTGATGTGGTTGGCATAAAGCCGAACCGTATCAGGGCCAATATCTAAAATCCTATCTCTCGGCTGCACCTGATTAATATTTTTAACTCTTCCTCCCCAAACCACTACATCAACCGGCAATAAAATATCATGGTTTTTAAATTTCCTGGCTAGCCGCAAACTCTCTTTATCCACTAAGGATTCTCCCACCTCAAAATTATGAGCCTGCAAAAAATTATTAGCCAAGGCTCCGCCAATTAAAATTTTAGCGCCTTTTTTAGATAGCTTCTTTAATAACCTAATCTTAGTCTTAATTTTAGCTCCGCCAATAACCGCCACTAACGGTTTGGCTGGTTTTAAAATTCGGCTTAAATTTTTTATTTCTTCGGCCAGTTGAAGACCGGCATAAGCCGGTAGATATTCTTTCACTCTAGACATTGAGGCATGCCTACGGTGGCTATTAGCAAACGCCTCATTAACATAAATATCAGCCAAATTAGCTAATTCTTTAGCAAAAACAGAGCTATTTTTTTCTTCTCCCTTAATAAACCGCAAATTTTCTAAAACTAAAATTTCACCATTTTTTAATGAGCTTACTTTATTGCCGTCTTTAAAATTAAAACAGCCATTACTAAACCCTACTGGTTTATTAAGAAGCTTATTTAAGCGCTCAGCTACTGGGCGAACAGTATATTTTTCAACTCTTTTCCCGTTTGGCCGTCCTAAATGCGTTATAATTATAATTTTTGCCCCATAACGGCTCAAAAACCTAATAGTTGGCAAAGCTTCCACGATTTTATAATCATCCAAAATCTTGCCTGCCTTTATCGGTACATTAAAATCGACCCGCAACAGAATCTTTTTGCCAGCTATTTTTTTAAGATTTCTAATAGTTTTAACTTTTATCATAATTAACAATTCAGCAATGCAATATCTACTCCTTTGTAGCGACGCATCTGATCTTATTATAACATATCTTGCTTTAAAAAGAAAAAACCGCTAGATAAACCAACGATTTTTCTTTTTTAGAGTTCCACAGATATTTTCTATTCTCTGCCTAATTTTATTCCCACTTCCTCGCCCTGCTTGTCTCTAAAATATCTAACAGTAATTTTATCACCGGCTAAATAATTTTGTAAAATTGCAATTAAATCATTGTTCCCGTTAACTTCAATATTATCAATATGAGTAATAATATCCCCTGAACGCAAACCAGCTAAATAGGCTGGACTTCCCTTAACAACATCTACTCCATCTAAATTCTTATAAATTAAAGCACCTTGTTTATATCCAGCTATATTTTTTCCGGCTGCAATTAAAGACGATAAATCAATATAATTAATACCTAAGCTGGGACGCCTAATTTCACCATCTTTTAGCAAACTGGCAATGGCGGCTGTAAACTGGGTAATCGGTTTTATTTCTCCCTCGCGATTCATTAAGCCGACGATATTGCCGGCTAAGTTAAATACTATAGCCCCGCTTAAATCCACACTCAAATCATCAGCTAAAATTAAATTTTTTGAAAAGTTATCGCTAAATTTTAAAGCAATAGTTTCCTGCTCTAAACCGATAATTGAGCTAAGCCAGCTCTTGTCTGGCCAGTCAATGGCAATCGCTAATTGCCCTCCGCCTAAATCGCTAAGGCTAGAAAATTGCCTGACTGGAAGATCCCTAACTCCAGCAACATGAATAAAATAAAATGAGGAAACTGTATCCTTAATGGCTTTATCAATTTCATAAATTTTTTTATCTTTGGTTACTATAACATACCCGCTTAAAATATTATTAATATTAGCGTTCGGTATAAAAGCGTTAGTAATAATCCAGCCATCGCTGGTAATAATTAGGCCTGAGCTAATAGCCTGGTTTAATTTATAATAATTAGCTAAGTTAAATTCGACTTTTGTTTCGTCTGCTACCGATGGTTGTTTTTTAAATACACCAACTACGCTGGCATTAACTGAGTTAATAGTTTCAATTACTTTATCATTCTGCTCCACGACAACTTTTTTTGCATCTCTAATAATTAAATTTGAGCCGCGATATTCATCTGTTAAATTAACTTCCCGCCAAAAAGGGATACTATACACATTCCCGGTAATATAAGTTCGCGATAAAAGTTCACCAACCACACCGGCTATTAGGCCAAGGCAGACTGGTAAAATCACAGATAAAACCAAAACATTCTTTCGAATTTTTCCTAGCTTAGAAATATTTTTATTCTCTTTATTTGCCATGGGTTATATTGATAATTATTAATAAAAAACTAATATTTTATTATCTTAAAGCCATCTAGCTGTCAATAAAATTAATGATATGCCAATAAAACCAAACGATAAATATAATTTTGTAGCTCTTGACTCTAATGTCCCGCCGACAAAAAGCCATGTTATACCGCTTAAAACATAATAACAAATTGCTAAAATTAATCCAGTTACCTTATAATTAAGTGGCAAAAAAGAAATTGACCAGCCAATTTCTAATAATACCAAGCCAATAAACATAATAAAAATAAAAGCTGTACGGATCGAAATTCTATTTATCCAAATTATTTGATAATTAATTATTAAAATTAATATTAAAAAAGAGAGCATCAATAGCCAAACTGGTAATCCTAAAAATGACTGCAACCAATAAATAGAGGACGCGGAGAAAAATACAACTAAAAGATTGCCAAAAGCTGCTAAACTCTTAAATGCCTGGCTTTTATAAAGCGGCGAATTGATAAAATAATAATAGATGCTTTTTAAATAAAAATAAAGAAAAAATCCAATCATTAGAAATAAACCATGAATAATCAGTTTACTGCTACTTAAAGCCGCATAAACGGCTAAACTCGTTAAAAAGAGAGCTGGCGTAATTAAACTGCTTGCAGCTAACCGCCAATCGGCCTCAATAAATTTTTTTCTCTGCAAAAGCCAAACAGCCAGAATAAGGAGTAAATTTCCTAAAACTAAAGCTAAATAAAAAAATTTCGGCAGAACTAAAACTAATTCTAGCACTATAAAAATTAAAACCGGTATAATGAGCACTAAAAAACGATTATATTTCATAGGTTTAGCCTGCTATCTAAGCCAAGTATAATTATCTAAAGACTGGTTAATTAGCTGCTCGCTGGCAATTTTTTCCTCAAGGTCATCATCAATTAAATAATTTTCCATCTTAGTCATACTAAAAAATAAATCAGCATGCAGGTCTTTTAATTCAGCCGGCACTATTAAATTAAACAACTCGGCCTTTATCGCGGCCACTTGCTCAATAGTAACTAGTTTAATAGGCTCACTCGCGTCCTCGTCCTCAACATCAATTTGTTCAACTAAAACAAGATAATTTTTTAAAATTCGGCTAACCTCGGCCTTATACTCAGCGGTTAGCTTCACAATATTGACTTGCTTGACTTCCTCTTCACTCGATTCGTTCTTCGGTCTAATTGACTCGGAGGTCATAACTAAATACAAGAGCAACACAAAAACTAGAGCTATCAAAAACCAAATAAATTTTGCCTTTCTAGACATACGTTTTTAGTTAAAAGTCTGAAAGTTTATAAAGTAAAAAGTCATTTTAAAAAATTATTTTATTTAATTTTTAACTTTCGACTATTATAGTTACTGGTCCGTCATTCACTAAACTGACATCCATCATCGCTCCGAATTTACCGGTAGACACCTTTAGGCCACTTGCCTTTATCTCACTAATAAATTTTTCATAATACGGTATTGCTTTTTCCGGTCTAGCTGAATCTATAAAACTTGGCCTATTACCTTTTGTAGAATCCCCATACAAAGTAAATTGCGAAACCACGAGTACCTGGCCAGACACATCTTTTACTGATAAATTCATTTTATCTACCTGCCCTGAACTTGCTGAGGGGTCACTAAAAATTCTTAGTTTAATAATTTTTTCCGCCATCTTTTTAATCTTGTCCTCTGCGTCGTCTTTATGAATAGCCAATAAAACCAACAGACCTTTGTTAATTTTACCTACAGTTTGGCCACTGATTTTAACGTCCGCCTTTTTAACTCTTTGGATTACAGCTCGCATAATTATGTTTTGGCTAAATACTAAATGCTAATCCTCAAACGCTCCAGCCTCAATTTCTACCCAAATCTCCTGGTCCTCGTCCCACTTATACGCCATTAATTTCTCTGTTCTTTCTTCCTCGCTATAAACATAATCCACCTTGGTGTCCGAACCAATCCGGTTTGAATAGGTTGTTTTTTTATCCAATACCACTGGTTTGCTAATAAACTCAAGCTTCATCCTTCCTAACGGCCCATTAAAAATTATGAATTCTACATCAATTCCACCCCGCTCATCAAGATGTTCTTGCCCCTCGTCCTCAACTTTAAAACTGTCTTTTATCTGCCCTACTATATTTTTCCATTTTTCCTCAGTCATGGGTTAGTTAATTAGTTAATTAGTTGACTAGTTAGCCAAGGTCTAGATGGTTCGCCATTCGCGATATTAGTAATATTCATAATTCGTAATTTAATAATATGCTGCTTTCGTGTCTAAATCCCGTTTACGGTTCTGGGCCACGGCTTCGCTAATTAAGCCAGCCTTCCTGAGCTTATCAATAGACTTATTCATAGTAATCATGCCTTGACTGGAGCTTGTCTGAATTACTGTATAAATCTGTTCAAGTTGGTTATGTCTAATTAAATTCGCTATTGCGTTATTACTAACCATAATTTCTCGAGCCGCCACTCGCCCCCCGTTTACACTGGGTAATAATTGCTGAGCCACGACTGCTCGCAAGGATGAAGACAATTGATCTAAAATTTGCTGCTTACGGGCCGGAAAAACATCAACGATTCTAGTAATAGTTTCAGAAGCCGTCGCCGTATGTAGAGTCGACAAAACTAGATGCCCGGTTTCAGCCGCTGTTAAAGCCGCGGAAATAGTTTCTAAATCCCGCATCTCTCCCACCATAATCACATTCGGATCTTGCCGCAAGGCGTATTTTAGAGCTAAAGCAAAAGTCTTCGTATCAGAACCCAATTCTCTTTGCTCAATAATACTCTGCTTTTCCTTAAATAAATATTCAATCGGATCTTCAATCGTGATAATATGAGCCCGGCGCTCCCTATTAATAATATCTACCATCACGGCCAAGGTCGTTGACTTACCCGCTCCAGACGGCCCGGTAACTAAAATTAAACCGTCCCGCATATGAGTTAAACTATAAATGACCTCGCTAAAATTTATTTCATCAGGACTAGGAACATTATCCGGAATTAAGCGGGCTGACATCCCAATTTTACCTTCCTGATAATGCAAATTAACTCTGAAACGGGAACCAAAAACCTCCTGGGAAAAATCTAATTCACGCTTGCGTTCAAACCTTTCCCACGTCTTGTCATTAATTAAAGTTCTAATCGCCGCTTTTAGCTCTTTATTATCAATCGCGCCTTGGTCTAATTTTATTAAATCACCGCCGGTTCTAATTGCCGGAATGCTTCCGGCCACCAAATGTAAATCCGATGCCTGCTTATCTATTGCTTTTTTAAAATATGATGAAATATCCATTTTGGTTGTTAGGTATTGGTTATTAGTTATTTAAATATCATATCATTCTTATTATACCATGTTATAGATAAATTTTTAATAGGGTTGACAAAAATTAAAAAGTATGCTAAACTAACATAATTCCATAAACCGCCCACTTATGGAATGACCTTGCGCCAGGGCAAACACAATCAACCACCTCAACAACGCAAGGCAAGGAGAAACTATGTTCTTTTCAACAGAAATACTTAACTCGTGGAAAAAGCAAATTATCGCTTTTCTCCTGTACTTCTGGATACCCGTCCGGAATGTCCTCACAGACACCAGCATACCGCCGTGGATGTTAAACATCTGGACACTGGTAACGTCGTTACGGAAAAAGTCTATCGCGGTCATTGAATTTTCGGGGACCACCATCCCGGCAGAATCATTACAGGAAAATTCACCCAAAACTTCGGATAATTTTATAGTTAGTTGGGTTACTTCTTTCCATGATAATGAGAGGGTAATTCATTGCTCCGAAGTTCTAAACAACTCTCCTAACCCTTTAACTTTTTTTTCGACCTTAAGCCAACGGGCATTACAGGATGATTATCCTATAGTGAAAAAAATTGTCCAAGCTGTCTTCTCGCTTGAAGAAATTGAACGAATCTCTATACGTAGGCTCCACATGGTCGTTGTTAGGGGGAAAGTCTTTTCCTGGGATGAGATCACTTTGAAAATCAACATCGCCGTGGCCGCTGTCTTCGACTATAAACCCGATGACATCACGGATATAACCGATTGCTCGGTTTTCGAAACACACGTTTCCTAAATATAACTCTTAAAAACAACCCACCTGCAAGTGCACAACATTGCGGGTGTTTTTTATTTCACTTTCGTTTCCTTCGTGTTTATTTCGTCCCTTTCATGTTTCTTCGTTAACTTTGTGTTTTCCTCGAAAACTCACAACCGCAATAATTCTGCCGATATAGATTTAATTCTTTTGCTAGACAAACAGACTTTTTAAATCCATTCTGCTTTTTAAAATCTTGATCAATAAATTTTAGGTTATATTCTTTCTCTAAATCTTGCCCGATTTTTAAAATCATAGAATAATCCTTATGCGGGCTTATGCTTAAAGTCGTAGTAAAATATTTAATTTTTTTTAATTTAGCTAATTCAGCCGTCTTGGCCATTCTAATCTGATAGCAAATATAACACCGCTCTCCCCGCTCTGGATCTTTTTCATGACCAACGATTTTTTCTAGCCAGGCCTTATGGTTATAATCGCCAATAATTAAATTTAATTTTGAATCTTTAGCAATCCTCTCCACTTCCTGACTCCGTTTATTATATTCTTTTTCGGGAAAAATATTTGGATTATATAAAAAAAGACTAACTCTATATTTCTTTTTTAAAATTTGCGCTACATAGGCTCCGCATCCTCCGCAACAGATATGTAAAAGCAATCTTGGTTTAAATATATTCATTAATCTTTTAAATTTATAATCTATTAAATTTTATGCTTCTGTCTTCCTCCAATAACTTAGAGTTATTATCATAATTATCATAACCGCAAATAAAATTATTAAAGCCAACATTTTACCCCGGCTCTGCAAAAACAATCCGCTCAAGCCAAAAATCAAAGCAAAGGCGTAAAATACTAAAACGGTTTTTTTAACACCTAAACCAGAGTCTACTAACCGAAAATGCAGATGCCCGCGGTCAGCAAACTTAAAAGGATTTTTACCGCGAGCAACGCGCCTAATAATTGTCCAGGCCACATCTAATATAGGAATACCCATTATTAGGAGAGTGATCGCAATTTTCCCGCCGGAGATAATCGCTAGTACTCCTAAAACATAGCCCAGAAGCAATGATCCGCCTTCGCCTAAAAAAATTTTCGCCGGATGCCAATTAAATACTAAAAAGCCCAAACAAACGCCGGTTAAGATTAAAGCTGCTAAACCAATATCCGGCTGATAATATTTTGTGGTTATAGTAAATAAAAAAATAACTAGCCCGCCAATAGCGGATACGCCGGTTACTAAACCGTCAATCCCATCTAATAATTTCGTGGTATACATCA
>Ga0075122_10002911_pt1 | contig 11034 bp, 5 predicted proteins | sample AntAceMetag02UKB_FD_69790 | JGI IMG/M metagenome (GOLD analysis project Ga0075122, IMG submission 69790) | Saline lake microbial communities from Ace Lake, Antarctica - Antarctic Ace Lake Metagenome 02UKB | ecosystem: Environmental > Aquatic > Non-marine Saline and Alkaline > Saline | place...
ATAATTTTCTTTAACAGAACTTTGAGTGCTGATGAGGTTGTGGGGTTGTATGCTAATCAGTCTGTAAGAGATTTGGTTGTGAATTATACTGATTTAGTAAATGGAAATCATACATTTCAATCATATACCCAGGATGATACTGGAAGGATTAATTTGACTGTGCAGAGAAGTGTGATTTTGGAGACTGGAGCAAGCGTAACTGTTTGTAGAAATTTAAGTGAAGAAAATCAGATTTATGTTTTGCAGAATGATTTGTCGTCGACTGGAAGTTGTTTGGTGATTGGTGCTGTGAATATAACTATTGATATGGATGGTTATAAGATAAGGGGAGATGGGGGGATAACTGATGAAGGAATTACAAATACTGTTGGAGATTATGCTAATTTGACTGTTTACAATGGGACTATAGAGAATTTTGGTTATGGTATTAATACAGATGGAGCTGATGGGAATTTTAGTGATTTAGTGATTAATTTTTCTGTTGATTTTGGTTCTTTTGATTATGCTTATGGAATACGAAGTGATGGAGATAGGACTATTCTTAAAGATTCAGATATATTTCATAAAGATGTTGCGATTACAAGTGATGATGCATTGTTTTACGGGGTTTATTTTACAGGTGATGGAAATAATGTTGAAAATGTGAATGTTACAATTCAGCCAAGTTCTGCTGGTCTTTCATATGGTCGTTCATTTTATTTTAATGGGGATAATAATATTGTGGAAAATCTTATAATTGATTCATGGTTTACTGGGGTTTATTTAACAACTTCAAATAATAATAGTTTTATTAATCTTCAAATAAAGAATGTTAGTTATTCTGGGCATGATGGAATTTATCTTTCTTCAAGTTCAAATAATACTTTTACTGGGGGTTATGTGAATAATAGTGCGGATGATGGGGTTTCTATTTTGAATTCGTATTCTAATAATTTTACTGATGTTAATTTTACTAATATTGGTGATGATGCGGTTTTCGTGAGTGGTGCGACTTCGGTGGATAATCGGTTTGTGAATTTGACCTTGGATTCTGTTACGGGTATTGCGTTTAATATTGCTTCTGGTGCTGGTAATCATTTTATTAATAATACTGTTGGGGCTGCGGTGATTGATTATTATTTTGGTGCTGGTCAGGGGGAGTATGGCTTTGTTGGTAACTCGTTGGAGATTGAGAATGCGGATGGTGTTGTTAAATTTTTGAATACTTCGTTGGTTGCTTCGGGTTCTAATTTGTCTGAGGTTATTGTGATTAGTGATAATAATGTTTTTGTGAATACTACTGCGGATGCTGGGTTTAATACTACGGCGAATATTACTTTGAAAGATGTGACTGTTTCCGTTGCTGAGGCGACGGTTGATTTTGATGATGATGGGAATTTTGAGGATTGTCCTACGGATATTTGTATTAATCTTAGTTTTGCTGGAAATGTTTTTGTTTATAACGTGACGCATTTTACGAGTTATTCTTCTAAGTTTTATAATGATGCTCCGCTTGATCCTGAGCCTTGGATTAATTCTACGGGCATTAATATCACTTCGGATGATTTGCTTTGTAATGCTCTTGTTAGTGATGCTGATGGGGATGTTGTGAATGCTACGGTTAGATGGTATTTGGAAGGTGTTTTGAATACGACGATTGATTATAATAATAATTATGCGAATTCTACGGTTGTTAGTTTGGCTTTGGATTCTGGTAATACGACTAAGCATAATAATTGGTCTTGTGGAATTATTTTCTTTGATGGTTATGAGTATAGTAGTTGGGTTAATTCGTCGGAGATGTTGATTGAGAATGCTTTGCCTGTTGTGAATTTGAGTTCTCCAGTTTCGGGTTCGGTTACGGCAGATAGGACGCCGACTTTTAATTGGACTGCAACGGATGCTGATGGAGATAGTTTGACTTATGAGATTAATATAACTTCTTATTATAATGGGGCTCCTTCTGGGGAAACTGGGGGGAGGTCGGAGGATAGTTTGACTGTTGCGAATTATACACCTGATTCGGATTTGGAAAAGTTATATGATAATGGAGATTATTATATTTGGAAGGTTCGGGCTAATGATGGGATTGAGTGGGGAGAGTGGTCTTCGAGTTTTGTTATTAATATTAGTGCTATTGTGTCGATTAATTTTATTGTTGATGAAATGAGTTTTGGGATTATGGAGGCTTTGGCTGAGGATAATACTTCTGATAATTCGCCTGGTCCTTTTGTGATTGAGAATAATGGGACTGTTGCTGTGAATATTACTGTTAATGCGACGGCGATGTGGATTAAGGCTGCGAGCGATAGTAAATATTATAGGTTTAAGGTGGATAATGTTACGGGTCATGAGGGTGCGTTTGATGGGGCGGGTTCGAAGATTTCGTGGTTTGATATGCCGATAAGTGGAGTGGTTGTTGCGATTGATGAATTAAATTATATGGATGGTAAGGATAGGGCTGAGATTGATATCTTGGTTGAGGTTCCTCCTAATGAGGACCATGGAATTAAAAGATCGAGTATTATTTTTACTTCGAGTCTTGGAGAGAATTAATGGAAATTATATATAAATTGGATTTGGCGATTGGTGTTGTTAGCTTGGCTGCTTTGATTTTCTTGGTTGGTTGGGGGACGCCTTTGATAATTGCCCCGTTAGATGATTATGAAACTTTGGATGGCAATGTTTTGTTTTCTATTGAGAATGCAGATGGTTTGTTGATTGATGATAATATTGATTTTACGACGCCTGTTGAGTATGTCGTTGAGGATGGGTTGTCGATAAGTTTGGAGCCTGGGAAATATTATTGGAAGGCTGTTGGAATTTTTGGTAGTGAGGTTCGGACTTTGACGATAAAATCGAAGGTGAGTTTGGAGTTGCAGAAAGTTGATGAGGGTTACGATGTTGTTAATAGTGGGAATGTTCGGTTGAATGTTGATGTGTATAATGGGAGTAAGTTGGTTGGGGTGAGAAGTTTGGATGTTGGTGAGAGTTTGGATGTTGAAGGAACTAAATTTGTTGGGGGCGCAGAATGAGGAGAGGATTGATGATTTTTGTGATGGGGTTATTTTTGATTAGTTCGGTTTGTGCTTTGGGGATTACGCCAGCGAGGACGACTGTTGATTTTAAGCCTGGTTTGAATAAGGAAGTTTCTTTTGAGGTTTTGAATTCGGGGAATAAGGATATGAATTTGGTGTTGGCGGTTCAGGGAGAGTTGGCTCAATATATTAGTGTTTCGGCTGCTTCGGATTCTGTTTCGTCTTCGGAGGTTTCTAAGTCTTTTAGTTATAGTGTTAATTTGCCTGATAGTTTGGAGCCGGGTTTGCATACTGGTGAGATTTTCGTTATGGAATTGCCGTCGAGTGCTGGGGCTGATGGGACTCAGGTTTTGGCGACGCTGGCGGTTGTTACTCAGCTTTATGTTTATGTTCCTTATCCTGGGAAGTTTGCTAGTTCGAAGATGATTGTTTATAATGCGAATCAAGGCGAGGATGTTACTTTTGTTTTTCCTGTTGTTAGTAGGGGTGAGTTTGATTTGACTTCGGTGAAGGCTAATGTTGATATTTATAATAAATTGAATGAGAAGGTTGCAAGTTTTAATACGAATGAGATTGCGGTTCCGAGTGGGGAGAAGAAAGAGATTGTTTATAAGTGGAAGGCGGACGTTCCGATTGGGAATTATCGTGCTGCGGCTAGTTTGATTTATGATGAGGGGACGATTAATTTGGAGGAGACGTTTAGTATTGGTAGTAAGGAGTTGGAGTTGCAGGAAATCAGCGTCGGTGGTTTTAGTTTGGGGGAGATTGCGAAGTTGGAGATGTTGGTTGAGAATAAATGGAGTGAGTTGATTTCTGGGGCGTATGTTGAGACGAAGATTATGAATGATAGGGGTGATATTGTTTCGAGTTTTGAATCGGCGAGTTATGATGTTGAGCCATTGTCGAAGCAGGTTTTTGTTTCTTATTGGGATACTGCTGGGGTTAGGGTTGGGACTTATGAGACTGAGGTTTCGATTAAGTATGGCGACGCTAGTTCTGTGAAGAATTTGAAGTTTCAGGTTGAGAAAAATGATTTGACGATTGTAGGGTTGGGATATGTTATTTCTGCGGATGATGATGGTGAGTCTAATACTTTGGTTATTGTTTTGGTTGTCGTCGTTGTGTTGTTGGTTTTGGTTAATTTGTTGTGGTTCTTTTTGTTGAGGAAGAAGTTGAAATAGGTAAGAATAAAAAGTGTTTTTTGTTTTATATGGGATGAGGTGGTTGGTGTTTGTGGTTTTGATTTTTTGTTGTAGTGGAGTTTTTGCGGTTTCGGGAGTTGTGCCTTCTAATTATGAAGTTGATATTGAGTTAGATTTAAAGGCCCCAAATGCTAATGCTGGGGGGATAGTTAATTTTAGTGTTGAGATATTTAATCAGGGAGAGGAGGATGTGGCGGTTAGTTCTAGTATTCAAATTTTTAAAGATGGGAGTTTGATTGAGAATATTTCTCTTGGAGATGTTACTGTTGTTGCTATGACTTCTGTAATTGTAGGTTCTCTTTTTGATAGCTCGGGTCTTTTTCCAGGAGATTATAACTCCACTGTTTTTGTAGAGTATGGCTCTGGTGAAATTGTTACTGATGAGAATCCTTTTAGGTTGGGGGAGCTCTTTGTTAAAATTGTTAATTATTCTCGAGAGTTTCGGGAAGATAAATTAGAGAGATTTAATATTGAAGTTGAAAGTTTTTATAATTATAATGTTAATGATTTATATGCTGAGGTAAATGTTATCGGGGTCGAGGATGCGCGTTTTAGAACTTCTACTGGAGAATTAAGGGCTTGGAGAACTAAGACTATTGAGGGATTTTTAGATACTTCAGATATTGATTCGGAAGATTTTCAGGCTGAAATAATTTTACATTATGGGAACGAGACTACTTCTGAGGTTGTCGATTTGAAACTTATTTTGAAATATGATTATACTTTTATTTTTCTTTTGATTGGGTTTTTTATAGTGGCTGGATTTTTGGTATGGAGAATTGTTGTTTTTATGAAAAGAATTCGTAAGAAAAAGAAGAAATAACTTTTTATATTCCTATTTGTTAGTTTATTGATGGGAAAAAAAGGTCGGAGTCTTTTCAGAAACCTCTCATGCTTTTCTCACGAGGGTCGAAAAAAGGATGTGTTGGTTTTGTCTTTGATTTTATTTGTATGTGTTCTTGTTCTTTTTAATATGGTTTCAATTTATTTCTTTTCTATTCCTTTTTCTCCGGTGGCGATTACTGGGCGGGCGGTTGATACGGGGCTAATTAGATTGTATGTCGAAGGAAGTCCGAGGGTTATTACGATTTATCCGGAGAATACTACTTATGATAATGATACTTATACTTGTTCTGGGGCGGGGGATATTGGGAAGTGTGATGATTTTAGATATGTACTTGATTTGAATGTTAGTGCCGATTTTTTTGTGGATATGGGGGCTGGGAAAGGATGGAAATATTCTCTTTATGATTTGGAGCATAGTGTTTATATTAAGGAAGATGAGGACTTTACTCCGAACATTAGTGCGGTTCGGTGGGGGAATCTATTGACAGTTTCTGCTTATGAAGAAGATATTGGTTGGCAAAGTCAGGATGTTGTTTTTACCGTCGAGGTTCCTAATTCTAGTCCGCTTTTGGGTCCAATTGATGATAAGATTTTTGTTTGTGAAGGAGAAAGATTAAACCAAAAATTTAATGTAAGTGATGTTGATGAGAAGTTTTTGAAGCCGACTATTGTTCCTACTAATCCTCTCTATATTGATTATGATTCTCCTCGAACGAGCGGATATAATATATCTTTATTTAAGATTGTAGGGCTGTTGGATAAGAAGTCAGATGTTGGAGAATATATCGAGACAGTTTATGTAGTAGATCCTACAGGGTTGCCAGATTCTGCTGTTACAAATATCACTGTTATGGAAATAAATAATGCTCCGGTGATTAATAATCCTCTTAGGACTCAAACTACAGTGGTTTATTTAAATGGGACAGATTCTTCTTTTAATTATCAAGTAGATGTAACTGATACAGAGGTTGATTTGGGAGAAGGGAGTTTGACATTTAATTTATCTTGGAGTGAGGATGAAGATTTGTTTGATATTAATAGTTCTACGGGAATTATGAACTATACTCCTCCTGAAGGGATGTTAGGCCTCCCAATAAATTATCATTTAACTATGTGTGTTAATGATACAGCATTAATATCTTCTCATGAGAATTTTAGTATTTGTGAGGATAGAGGTTTTTCCAATGAATCTATTTCTGTATGTGATAGTTTTACTTTGACGATTACTAATGAGAACCGAGCCCCAGTGATTGTTGCAAATAGTCCTTCAAGTCCGTTTACCGTTGGGGGGACTACTGCGACCGTTTTTAATGCGAGTGTTTCGGATGGGGATATGGTTAATGCTTATCCTGATTTGGATTGGTATGTCAATGGTGTTTTGAAGGAATCTAATGAGAATAAATCTTCTGATATTTATAGTTGGTCTGCGGGTTGTGGGAATTCTGGGGTTTATAATGTTAGCGCGATAACTAGTGATGGTTTACTTGGTGGTTTGGTTTCTTGGAATGTTAGTGTTACGAATGTTGTTTGTCCTGTTGCTCCTGTAGGTGGCACTGGTGGAGGAGGCGGAGGTGGTGGTGGCGGAACACTCGCAGGTTATTGTAGAGAGAGTTGGGTTTGTAATGCTTGGCAGGTTTGTCAAAATGTGGAGAGGTCTTTTTTTGCGAAGAGTTTGTCTCCTGAAGATTATTATGGACTTAAAGAGCTTTGTGCTCAGAATCAATATGATGATAGATTTTGCGGTTTCCAGATAACTAGCTGTCAGGACTTGGAACTTTGTAATAATACTATTCCGAAAATCCCGCGACCTTCTGAAATGAGGACTTGTTATTTTACTGAGAATCCTAATTGTATCGACGGTATTACTAATTGTCATGATGGTTCTTGTGAGTTATTGGTCGATTGTGGTGGTCCTTGTAAGCCTTGTCCTACTTGTTCGGATGGGAAGCAAAATCAGGGGGAGGGGGGGATTGATTGTGGAGGTCCGTGTCCTTATTCTTGTGAAGTTGAGGAAGCATTTAAGGGGATCAGTTTTATGATAATTGGATTGTTAGTGATTGCAGTTATCATCCTTGGGTTTATCTTAGTTAAATTAGTTAAGATTGTGTATCATTTATTTATTGTTGGGAAAAAGCGTAAGAATAAGCGTAAGGTTTAAATACTTTTTAAGGTACTTTTTAAGGATATTAAATGGGTCTAATAAGGGTATAAAAAGGGTATGGTAGAAATAATTTTTAAAGATAATAGTATTCAGACAGGTCATCGTATAAAAATTCCCAAGGCGATTGTTGATACTCTTGATTTGAAGATAAAGCAAAAGATTATAATACGATTTGATGTTAATAAAAAAAATATGATTGTCGAGGTGGATGATGAATAATTTAATGAGGAAGATGAATAATTTGGGGCGGGGCGATTGGTTTTTGATGTTTGTTTTGCTGGTTGTTGGAGTGGCTGTGTTTGTAAGTTCTCTTGGTTGGGAGGGGGGTGCACATAGTACTAATTATACTGTTGTTGAGGCGGAGGTATATTATCATAACTTTAGTGCTAATATAACTGGATTTGCTAGCGATACAAATTTTACGATTGATGCTAATACTGATATAAGTTGGACAAATGCTTCGGGTACATTTCTTGTAAGTGCCGCGTCGGTTTCTGATTGGATATCTATAACTGATGCATTAACTGGAAATTTGACAATCAATGCTAAATATGATAATCAAACAGGTTTTTTTAAGATCCCCATACAGGCGACCAATACTAGTGTGGATGCAGATGGTTCTGGGAGTAAGGAAACTTTCGAATTCATAATCAACGCAACTAACGACGCGCCGAACTTTACTTCCTCGGGGATTGCGGATAGTTATACTTTTAGCGTTGACCAATCGACAAATTTTTCTTTAATCGGAGCAGATGAAGAGGATCATTTTCCGTTGATTTATAATGTTACTTTTAATGATACTTGTGTGCATGGGGTAGGTACTGGATTGGTTGATAACACTAATTGTAATCTTACTGCTCTCGGTTTATCGTTAGATTATATTTCTAATACTACTTCTAATCTTAGCTTTACTGCTGATGCGACTGATGTAGGGACTTATTGGGCAAATATTTCGGTTATGGATGCTGCAGTTGATTATGATTGTCCTCATGATTATTGTGATGCGACTTATAATACAACTAACTTGACGACTTATTATTCTCAGATGGTTTTATTTACGGTTTCTCCGACGCTGACAGTTGATATTTCTAATTGTACTGGGGTTACTTTAACAGAGGATGTTCAGTTTAATTGTACGATTGTGATTACGACTCCTGGAGAAAAAGATATTTTGAATCTTTCGAGTGATGCATACTTTAATGATTATTGGGATGATCCAAATAATGAAAGTTGGTTTTTTGCAGATAATACTACTAAGGCATCTAATTTTAATTATAATGTTTCTATTTCTGTTAATGCTTCTAAAAGTGATGTAGGAGATTATACTATTAATTTTAGCGTTGTTGATACAACTGCGAATCCTGAAGTAAGTAATTATACTTTAATTGATGTTTATGTTAATTTTATTGAGTTTGAAGTTACCTTAGATTCGGTTAGTGATTTAAATGGTTCAACTGCCCTTTATGAAGACTATAGTTTTGATGTTAATGCGACGGATGATGATTTATTAATTCGTGATAAAAGTGTTAAGGCGGAGAGTTTGGTTTTTGCTTCTAATACTTCTTGGGTGAGTGTTGTTAAAACTCCTGGGGCGGATTCTGGGAGGAATTATTCTACTACTACTGTTAGCATCGATCATTCTGTTGCTCTTGCCCTTTTAGATAATATTGATGGAGGGAATTATACTGTTAAGATTAATGTTACTGATGAAGCGGAGAATAGTGTGGAACGGACTTTTGTTATTGAAATTCGGAATGAGACTGCTCCAGAGTGGGATGGTTCATTAGGTTCTCCCGTTAATTTGACTTTGATAGAAGGGACTTTGTTTACTTACAATGTTTCTATGAATGTTAGTGATGATACTGCGATTAATTTTTCTTATCAAAATAACTCTGGAGAATTTTGCTCGTTAAATTCAACCACATTTAATTCAACCACAGGGATAATTAATTTTACTCCTACCGATTGTGATGTGGGATATCATAATGTGACTATTATTGCTACTGATGGGAATTTGGATAGTTCGCATGGGTTTAATTTTACTGTGCAGAATATTCCGGATAGTCCAGAGATAAATTCTTTGACTAATGGGACTTTGGAAATAGCTAATGCTTCTACATATAATCTTTCTGAGGGTTCAGAACTTATACTTGAATTAGTGATTGACGACGACGATTTTTTAATTCCTTCTGGACAAGAAGTACCTTTCTATAATGAATCTTTAACGGTTGATGTTGTGGCTACTAATTTAAGTGGTGTAGAGGTTGATTTGTTTGAGTTCTCTTTTGTGGAGTATGAATCTCCTTTGAGTCAAAGCGCTTCTTATAATTTGAGTTTTACCCCAATAGGTACACAAGTTGATAATTACACTATTTTTATTAATATCACCGATAATTCGGGAACTTCAATTAGTCGGACTTTTTATTTGAATATTAGTGAAACTTTGAATGCTCCAAATTTAACATTGATAGATGACCAGTATTTCGTGATTCATGATTATGTTAATTTTACTGTGAGTGCGACTGATGATGAGGATGGCAGAGAAAGTCTTGACTTAACTTATAATATAAGTAGGATTAATGCGACTGCCCCAAATTTTACTATTGGAGAGAATACTGGTTTTGTAACTTTTGATTTAGACTCTAATGAATCTTATGCTGGAATTTGGCATTACAATGTTAGTGTTAATGATTCAGATTACCAAATAGACTTTCAGGTTTTTCATGTTTATATTTATGGGAATGCAACTTTAGTTTCTCCAGACTTGGGAGGGATTTTTAATCTTACAGAAAATAGTAATTCTTTTTTGAATTTTACAATTAATCATACTGTTGCGGATAATTTGACTTATGAATTTTGGATAGATTCTATAACTTGTTCCTTAGGGAATAGTTCGGATTGTGATTATGGGGGTCCAGTATTGAGGGAGTCTCTTAGTGCTTTTGGGGATAACACTCAATACAATTGGTCGTTTACTGCTAATTATACCGACGAGACTTATGGTAATTTGAAAAATTTATCTATTAAGGTTTATCCGAACACGACTAATATTAATTCTACTCAGAGAGATTCAGTCGCGACTTATTTTAATTTTAGTTTGAATGTGAGTCATACTAATGCTCCTCCTGTAGCTTATGAGAGTATAGGTTCTAGCTCTGGAACTTATGGGGCTTCTTCTCCAATTTCATTTAACTTATTAAATAATTTTAGAGATTATGATTATCTTGATACTTATTATCAACAGGAGGTGACTTTCACGATTAGTAGTTCTGCTTCTACGAGTGGAATTATGGCGGAGAGTTATGTTGTCGGTAATGGTTTGACTTGGGAAGGCTTGATTGATAGTTGGAGTTTACAACTTTATGCGATGGGAGCATTGGAAGAGTCTGTCACAATTATGGCTAATGATTCATCTGAAAGCGTTAATTTAACTGCTTTTACAGTAACTTTTACTGCGCCATCACCACTACTACTGTTGGTTCCAACTTCTGGGGGCGGGGGGAGTAAGACTAAACTTAAACATTATTCGTTGAAGCTGATTGTTCCACAGGATGTGGTAATTTCAAGTGAGAATTATATTGATATTCCTTTTATGATTCAGAATAATGGACAGGTTGATTTGAGGGGGATAAATTTGAATAGTTTTGTTAGGTATAATAATGAATTTTCTGATGATGTTAGAATTTCCCTCGCTGATAATTATATTGAGGAATTGAAGTTTGGGCAGTCGGAGAATTTCAGTATGAGAATTATTGCCAATACGCAAAGGTCTGGGAGGTATAAGGCAACTATTTTGGCGAATGTTACG
>Ga0075122_10002912_pt1 | contig 11032 bp, 10 predicted proteins | sample AntAceMetag02UKB_FD_69790 | JGI IMG/M metagenome (GOLD analysis project Ga0075122, IMG submission 69790) | Saline lake microbial communities from Ace Lake, Antarctica - Antarctic Ace Lake Metagenome 02UKB | ecosystem: Environmental > Aquatic > Non-marine Saline and Alkaline > Saline | place...
AAAATCATCAAAGTTTGTCATTTGTCTAAATACCTCGCACGGATAATTAGACAATTACAATGTTTAGAATACCGTGATTAACCGATATTCTATGGATTATTTCATTTTCAAAGAACGAGTACTATTATAACGAAAAATAGAATAAAAGCAAATAAATTCCGTTAAAAATGAAGGGTTAATAAATAGAAGGAGAAAAAATCTCATAATTTCTAACGTAATAAAAATGAGGCGAATACAAACGTATTCGCCTCCCCCCCATAAACTTTAACGAAAAGTCACTATTGTCATAAACCTAGCAATAGCTAACCCTAAAAAAATTAAAAGAAGCCCTATTCCTACCCCCACTAAGGAATTTTTTATCCGCTGATTCCGATTTTCTCGTTTAATTATTTTAGGTAGATCTTTAGGCGGTGCTTCCATCTGCTCTTCAGCTTTTTTCACCCGTCTTCTGAAAACCTCCTCTGTCATCTTTTCCATTCCTAAACCTCCTCTATTTTAATTCTTTCCTTCATCTATTCGTAGGTTTCATCTTCCATATTACTCTCCTCATTTATAGGTATTTCTCAACCTTAAAACCAAGCCATATGAAAAGCAATGCACCCTAGAGCAACAAAAACAACTATCCAAAACCAAGCCTTCATGGGAATTTTGTCATCACTGTCATCCTCATAAACAAAATCGTTGTATTTTGTTTTCTCCATTTTTCTCACCCTCTGATTCCTTTGAAAAAAATCACCCGTAAAGGCATAAAGCAGCCCCCCAGCTAACAGCCACGGCAAAGAGGAAAAATAGGAGTCCCCACAAAAAACGGCTCATCTTAAAAATTCCCCTACAAACCTTTTCATTGTTTCCGTTGTTCTCTTCTTCCATTTTTCGCACCTCCTTTATTTTTTTCCTCTTGGCCAAGGACATGAGTCGCCGATGTCTATATGATCAATACTCCCTGCACTAAAATCATAAATAACCCAAGGGCCTTTGTCATGAGAATATGTTTGAGAACTACTCCCATAACTTGGACGGCCCTCCCTCCCAAAAAAAAGTTCCAGTTCCAATATAGCTGATAATAAGCTAGCCATGAATTTCACCTCCCTTAGTTAAGGACTTGGTAAGTTTTGAGAAATAACTGAACAGGCAAGAAGGATTAAAGCCGCTGCCATCCCTGCGATAAAAATACCACATGTCACAGGGTCTGTTTTCTTGTTTAGGTTACCGCCCCTTATCAAACCTCTTTTTTTTTCATCCATTTCATTCTCCCTTCACCAAGCAAAAACAGCGATCAAAACTGAAGCACCAAAAAAGAATTTGATAAGCTCCCAAAAAGGACCCAAAGTCTCCTGTGCCCTTTGCAAAAAAGTTTTTTTATCTTTTCTCTTTTTCATCCGTCTCCCCCTTACTCTACAAGGTTATGGTGTTAAAAACTTTCCAAAAATTATTCTTTTATCAAAAAATACCATCTAAAAAGATAGTACCTTAAAACATACTATTTGGAAAGCATGAATTGAGTTATAAATAGGGGGATAGAACTTTTAAAATTGAGTATAGTTCAAGGAAGAAAAAAAATATTCTGAGACCTATGAAGGATACGGTGAAGAATATTTTTTGAAGTTGACGAAGAAATATACCAATTTTTAAAGTTTTAAATTTATTTCTTCTTTTGGAAAAGGGTTAGTAGAGGTGAAGCTAAGAAAATTGAAGAATAGGTTCCAACTACCACACCGATTGAAAGAATCAGCGCAAATTGTTTGGTTGCTTCTCCTCCCCAGAAATACAAGGTCAGGAGAACAATTAAAGTTGTCAAAGAAGTATTAACAGAACGAGTCACTGTCTGTCTCAAGCTTTTTCCAACAGTTTCCTCAAAAGTTTCTTTTTTAGCAATGGTCAAATTTTCACGAATTCTATCAAACACGACAATTGTATCGTTAACTGAAAATCCTAGAATCGCTAAAGCTGCCATGACGAAGACTGTATCAATTTGGTAGGTGATGAAATAATGCCCCAGGAGAGCAAATATACCTGTGGGTATCAAAACATCGTGAACTAAAGCAATGATGGCTGCAAAGCCATATTTCCAAGAAGAGACCTTATTGTCTGAGTTGGCTACTTCTGTTACTTTACGGAAAGCGAAAGCTACAAATAGAATAATCGCCAAGACAACTATTAAAATTGCCCAGAGAGCCTTCCCTTTTAATTCCTTACCAATAACAGGGCCAATGGAATTATATCTTTTTTCTTCAATTTGATATTTTTTTTCTTGGCTAATTATAGAGACTATAGTTGCCCTCTCCTCCTCGCTCAAATCCCTGGTTCTTAGGATGATTCCTTCGTCCTGAGTATCACTGAAAACAGTTTCCTGAACAGTAAAATTACCCAAATTAAGTTCCTGTAAATCTACCTTTAATTGTTCAACAGAAGGATGTTCTACATCAATATAGGCAACCTCTAAAATAGATCCTCCTTTAAAATCAATTCCGAAATTCAAACCAAACATTGCGATTATAAAAATAGAAGCCGTCACCAAAATACCTGAAAGGATAAAGAATATTTTTTTGTTTTTTATAACAAACATAATAGTTAGTCTAAAGTCTAAAGTCCATAAAGTCAAAAGTCGGAAAAATTGATTCCTGAATTAAATAATTTCTTCTTCAATTTAGTATCTTTTTTGGGACTGATTGCTAACAATAATGACCGAGTCACCGTAATGGCTGTAAACATGCTGACAAGTACTCCTAAACCAAATGTTAGGGCAAAGCCTTCTACCAAGGAAGTTCCAAACCAGAATAATATAACAGCTGTGATAATACTGGAAATATTACTATCACGGATACTCAACCAAGCTCTAGAAAAACCTTCTCGCACGGCTGAATCAATATCACGACCGCTTTTTAGTTCTTCTTTCAATCTCTCAAAAATAAGAATATTAGCATCAACTGCCATTCCTATAGAAAGAATAAAACCAGCGATTCCTGCTGAGGTTAAAGTAATTGGAATTAATTTGAAAACAGACAAGACCAAAGAAATATAAATAAGTAATGAAACTGCGGCCAACAAACCTGGTAAACGGTACCAAAGAATTAAGAAGATGATTACGACTAGCAGACCGTACAAAGCTACATGAACCCCTTTATCTAAAGTCTCTGTTCCTATAGAAGCCCCCACTGACTGTGTTGAAATTAATTCTATTGGCAAAGGCAAAGCTCCGTAATTAATGTCTCTTACTAATATTTTAGCCTCCTGAGGAGTAAAACCACCACTGATTTGCGCTTTCCCGTCCTTTATTACCTCGCGAATAACAGGGCTAGAAATTACTTGGTTATCTAGAAAAATAGCCAAAATTTCACCAACATTTTCACCAGTAATTTTTGCAAATAAATCTTTACCTTCACTGTTAAAGGTTAAGGAAACTGCTGGTTCTCCGGAAGTTGGATTAAACTCAAGTTGAGCCTTTTCAATTAATCTCCCCGAAATCCCTGTGTTTATATAAATCCTCTGGGATACTTGTTCCCCAGTACTAGTGGCTGTCTCTGGGATTTCAGTTTGTGTCTCTTTGGCCAATTTAAATTCTAATGAAGGTGTCTGCCCAATCATTTTAATAGCCTCACCAATATCAGTCACTCCTGGAAGTTCTACAATCAAACGATGTTCTTTTTGATTACCTTCTAGAGAAGAACCTACTTCTGTTTGAACAAGTGGTTCTGATACACCAAATAAATTTGTTCTTTTTTCAATCACATCCCTTAAAGCTGACATTGAATCAGAAATTTCTGTGGAATCAATCTGAGAAGTATCGGCCCGATAAACCAAATGGGTCCCTCCAGCGATATCTAGACCAAATTTATAAGGAAATTTAGTATCTTTTACTTGAACAGCAAAGTAACCAACCAAAACGCTGGCGACCAAAAGTGATATAGCAATTAGACGAGTTTTTAACATAACATGATAGTGAGATATTACCACCAGAAAAACAAAAAAACAAGAACCTCATCAACATTAATCCCCTTTTACCAAGAAAAAATAAAATTATTTATGTTAAAATATTCCCTATGAATGTTATTTCAAAAGGTGGTTATCTTGATCATAAAGTTTCTAAAGGTTTTAAAGCCCTCTACAAAAGTAGAATCGTAATTTATATCGCCACCGGCTTACTTGGTCTTTACGTACCAATTTTCTTATTTGATATTTTTGGAGGAAGTCTACAGGCGGTTGCTTGGTTCTATCTAATTGGAAATTTTATTTACTTTCTAACTGTTGCCTATGGTGCAAAAAATTTGAATAAATTCGGGTTTAGAAGATCTTTGCAAACAGCCGCTTTTTTTGGAGCTGTTTATTTCACTCTATTCTATTTTATAAATGAGAGTAATTACAAAGCAATTGTCCCAGCACTCATCATTGTCTTACTTGCTTACCGTTTATTGTACTGGATCCCCTATCAAGTTGATTTTGCTAAATTTTCTAGTAAGAAAGATCGTGGAAAAGAAATTAGTCTGGTCGGGGCAACCAGTAATTTTATCGCTATTTTTACGCCTATTTTAGCAGGTTTTATAATTACCCGATTTTCCTTTCAAGTTCTCTTTGTAATCGCTGTTTTACTCTACATTCTTTCGGTCATTCCCTTATTTAAATTACCTAGAACACGTGAAAAATTCACATGGTCTATTAAACAGACCTGGGGGAACTTTTTTTCCAAAAAAAGAAGGCCCGAGGTCTTAGCTTTTATGGCAGACGGAGCAGAGGGTTCAATCGGAACTATTATTTGGCCTATTTTTATGTTTCAAATTTTAGATGGTGACTATTTAAAATTAGGCCTTATCTCAACCGTCATTGTGGCTATTACAATTGTTCTTCAGTTGATTGTTGGTAAATACACCGACAAAAAAGTTAACCGCAGTAAGCTTCTCCGTTTTGGAAGCACCTTTTATGCCATCGGCTGGATAATCAAAATATTTATAGCCACTGCTTTCCAGATATTCGTAGTGGATGCCTACCAGAAATTAATGAAGATATTTATGAGAATTCCTTTTGATGCCATGACCTATGAAAAAGCAGCCGACGAAGGCCACTATATAGATGAATTTACTGTAATCAGAGAGATGGCTATTAATTTAGGAAGAGGATCAATGTTACTACTAGTTATCATCTCTTCTCTTTTTGCTAATATCCAAATAACTTTTATCCTAGGAGCTATCGCTGCTATGTTGTTTAACTTCCTAAGAGTTAAAACTGCTAAATAATTAATAGCTTCTCCTAAAACTTCTCTTTAAGATTTTCCAAATAAAATAAAGGAGGACTATAATAGATCCTAACAATATCCACCAGCTATTAAGAATATAAATTAAAGTCGCAAGAAGAAAACGATAGACTTCCTTTAATTCAGGGATACTTCCTATTAATGAAGCTACATAGGGATTTTTGTCTTCGTCTATCTTAGGAGTATCCTTTAAAGCCGCTTCTTTCTCAGCAATAACTAATTCCTCGTCTACCTTATCTTTTTGTTTTTCTAAGAATTTTTTAGTATCTTCAACTGTTATCACTGTCTTTTCAGTAGCGAAATCAGCCAACTCTTTACTCTTTTCAATTAAATTATCAAGAAAGGTGCTGTCTTCGTTACTCTTAGTTTGATAGTCCTTAGCTCCACTTGCTGCTTCTTTCTTTACTTCCTCTACCACAACTGGTTTATCAAAAACCAAAGGGTTAGTCCCAGCTTTCTTTTCCTCAATATCAGAGATATTATCACCGTCATCATCCAAGTCAGTCTTATTTCCAACTCCATCTCCATCTGTGTCTAAGTCAATCTCATGACTTTCTGTTATAGAAGTATAGGCGGCTAATTCAATAGCCTCAGGATTTTTTCCAATTTCAATTTTTTTTGTATTTGAAAGTTCAACAGAAATATTATGTTTGCCTTGAGTGGGTTTCCAATCTGCCCATTTTTCTATCAATCTTCCATCCACTATAGAAAAATCCGATTGACTTAATAATTTATCGTCATTAAAAAATTTAACTATTCCAATAATATCAAAACCTGACTGATTTTGAATAACCGTATAGATACGAACTTCCTCCCCTGCAAAAAAAGGAGTTTTAGAATACCACAGACCATCTACAAAACCAGCGTTAAGATTAGTTTGAGCATTAGCAATATTAGTTGCTAAAAATAGTAACATCAATATTAGAAACTTAAGATTTGATGCTGTTTTCATATCTTTTATTATAGCTGTTTTTACTTTTTATACCATCACTAATTAACGCTTGAACATAAAAAATTTTATAATTTAGAGCGAGACGAAGAAAAAACTTGATAGTATATCTGGATATAGTGAAAGTTTTTTCAATGTCGCAGCCTAAATTTTGAAATTTCTGTTCAATGGTTAGTTAGGGAGGGTATGATAAAAGATGAGACAGTGCTTTTAATCTTTGATTGTTCTTCCAGACCAAACCATTTAATTCGTGCATCTCTTTTAAACCAAGTTCTTTGCCGTTTAGCATATCTTTGTTCTGCCCGTATAGATTCTTCTATAAAATCCTCTTTTGTGATTTCATTTTTTAAATAAAGAGCCATATATTTATGAGCTAGGCCAATTTCTGAAAATCTTTTATAGGAAAGACCTTGCTCATGTAATTTCTGGGCTTCTGCAACAATGCCTTGTTTAACCCTGACAACAAACCTTTTCGCGATTCTTTCCTTGAGAATGTCTTTATCAGTTTTAATTCCAATCTGTAAAACATCCCACTTGGAAACCGGGTTTCCAAGTGAATCCTTGGAGGTTGGACCCTGCCTGTCCGGTAGGCAGGCTCCAAGTGGAAGGGATTTGGCTATTTCTATGGCGCGGATTAGGCGACGAGGATTTTTCACATCAATTTTAGTATGTTTGTTCGGATCTATTTTTTTCAGTAAAGAAGATAGCTCCGCTAAAGTCATTACTTCTAAGGAAGCCCTAAGTTTCAAATCAGGTTTAACTTCTGGAAAAACGGTTCCATCTACTATAGATTGAATATAAAAACCTGTTCCTCCACAAATTATGGGTAACTTCTCTCTTTTTAAAATATCTTTAATCTGTTGTTGAGCTAATTTTTGAAATTTAGAAACCGTAAAAACTGTTTGAGGCTTAACCACATCCAAAAGATGGTGAGGAACGCCTTTCATCTCCTTTTTACTAATCTTGCCTGAACCAATATCCAGTCCTTTATAGACTTGTCTAGAATCAGCAGAGATCACTTCCCCATTAAATTCTTTAGCTAAATCCACAGCTAAATCACTCTTGCCTGAAGCAGTTGGCCCTAAAACAACTAGAATCTTATCTTTTTGCATAAAGACACTATAACAATTGACTTTAAAAAAGATAGGAGCTACACTTTATATATCTGAGAAATGATTGTTGTAGCTACCAACTACAAGTTCGTAAGGATCCTATTACAGGCTAAATTGAGCAGATAAATTAAGTGTCTGCTTTATGTAGAAAATTGGGTGGAACCGCGGAGAAATTCGTCCCAATATTTTAAAGTTTGTTTTAAAATATTGGGACGAATTTTTTTATTAAATAACTAAATATTAGTGTTAGTAAATTAAAAAATGACCCATGTTAAATATCATTTGAATTTTTAAAACTCAAATGATTCAAATTTTTAAAAGAAATTTGATTTAACAGGGTAATATTTTTCTAATTCGCTTCACTCATAAGAAAAATATTATGGAAACAAAAAGACATTCCCTAGCTCACTTACTAGCAACAGCCGTCCTAAGAAAAGACCCTCAAGCTAAAATAGCTATCGGTCCAGCCATTGATAATGGTTTTTATTATGATTTTGAATTTTCTGAAAAGTTTGAGGAAAAAGATCTTAGAAAGTTGGAAAAAGAGATGAAGAAATTAATCTCTCAAAAAACAGAGTTCGTAAGGAAAGAAGTTACAAAAGAAGAAGCTGAAGAAATTTTTAAAGACCAACCCTATAAATTAGAACTTCTGGCTGATATAGAAAAACCTGTGATTTATACAACTGGTAGCTTTGTTGATTTATGCGAAGGTCCTCACGTTACTTTCACAACTGAATTAAATCCTAAAGCCTTCAAACTAACCAAGGTGGCAGGAGCCTATTGGAAAGGTGATGAAAAGAATAAGATGCTTACCCGTATCTATGGAGTAGCTTTTGAAACTGAAGAAGAGTTGACTAAACATCTAGAAATGTTAGAGGAAGCTGAAAAAAGAAATCACCGAAAAATAGGTAAGGAAATGGAATTATTTGTTAATCTTCCAGAAGTTGGACAGGGTTTACCAATTTGGTTGCCTAAAGGTTACGCCATGCGAAGAGCTCTAGAAGACTACATGATTAAAATGGAGAGATCCTATGGCTATGAACACATTCTTTCCCCTCATATCAATAAGGCTGAACTATTCGAAACATCAGGTCATTTAGGTTTTTATAAAGAATCAATGTATGCCCCTATTGAAATAGATAAGGAAACCTTTTATCTAAAACCAATGAATTGTCCTGTAGCTATGATGGTCTATAAAATGAAGCCGAAAAGTTATCGTGACCTACCTCTAAAATGGGGTGAATTTGGAACAGTTTACCGTTATGAAAAATCGGGAGAATTACATGGTCTACAAAGAGTCCGAGGCTTCACACAAAATGATGCTCATATTTTCTGTACCCCAGAACAATTAGAAGATCAATTTATGGAAGTTATGGATATGCTGAAAAGATTCTACAATGATCTAGGTTTTGATAATTACACCTATCGCCTTTCCCTCTCTGGAGATGATAAAAGTAAATATGTAGGAGATCCTAAAGACTGGGATAAGGCTGAGGAAATACTTAGAAATGTTTTGGTAAAAAGTGGAGTTGATTTTAGAGAAGAAAGGGATGAGGCAGCCTTCTATGGTCCTAAATTAGACGTGCAAGCCATCAATGTCTTTGGAAAAGAAGATTCTATCTCGACTATTCAAATTGACTTTAATCTATCGGAAAGATTTAAACTAGAATATATAGATAAAGACGGTGAGAAAAAGAAACCTTTCGTTATCCACAGAGCTCTAATAGGTTCTTTTGAAAGGTTCTTTGCCTTCTTAATAGAATACTACGCAGGTAGGTTCCCTCTTTGGTTAGCTCCTGTTCAAGTTAAAATCCTTTCCATTTCAGACAAACATAAAGATTACGCTAAAGAAATCCATAAAGAACTCTTAAAAAAAGATCTGCGTGTTGAAATTGATATAAATGATGAAAGTCTAGGAAAGAAAATTCGCCAGGCTAAAATGGAGAAAATCCCCTATCTGTTAATCATTGGAGACAAAGAATTAGAAAATAAGAAAGTCACAGTTGAAGGCAGAGACAAAGGAGATTTAGGTCAATCATCTTTAGACGACTTCCTAAAAAAAGTTGAAGATGAAATTAAAGACAAGAAATAAAATTAAATTTTATTTAACAAGGTAAACAAAAGAAAAAACCGTTGATTATAATCAACGGTTTTTTCTTGTTTATTTTTAAAACCCTGTTAAATGACTTTGTTAAAAAAACTAAGTTAAAATTTAATCTAGGATTAGATAATAGACGGTATTAGTCAATTTATTAATTACAACAATTTTGTGGTCTAGATAGAGTTAAATTTTAAGTTAAAATTTGTTGGAACAAATTTAATTTAACAGGGTAAATCTATTAGTTAGCCATAAAGAAGATTTGTTTTACAACAACCTCTTCCCTTTTCAAACCTGTGTAAGGAACCTGGTTTAAATAAATAAATGTTGAGGTTGGTTCCTGAGGAGCATAGGAGCTCGCTAGGTTAACAATTGGTTGTTCAGAACCGCCTCCTCCACAATTTCCAGTACATCCACTTGTACTAACAGAGATTGAGACTGAACAATTGATTGTACCGTTTGGGCCAGTGAAAACTCCACTGTAGGTAGTAGCATTACTTGGTGTAATAGACATTGAACCGTTTGGATTAATTGAACCGATTCCATTATCAATTATAGCTGAAGTCACATTGGTTGATGTCCATGACAAAGTGGAACTATTCCCCCTAACCACCGCTGTTGGATTAACAGTTAGAGAACAAGTAGGACTGTTTGAAGGAGGGGTGGTTGTGACTGTTACTATTGTTGAACATGTAACCGTTCCTCCAGTCCCTGTGAAGGTTCCAGAATAAGTTGTGGTTGTAGTTGGGCTAACTGTTCTTGAACCGCTAGTAGAGCTAACACTTCCAATTCCTTGATCAATTGTTGCTGAAGTAGCATTTGAAGCTGTCCAAGATATAGCTGAGCTATTTCCAGATGTAATTGAGGTTGGGCTAGCTGTCATTGAACAAGTAGGAACTGACAAAGCGGTTACTGCCACCGTAGCTGAACATGTAACTGTTCCTCCGGCACCTGTGAAAGTTCCAGAGTAAGTTGTAGTTGTAGTTGGGCTTACTGTCCTAGAACCACTTAAGGAACTGACTGTTCCAATTCCTTGATCAATTGTTGCTGAAGTAGCATTTGAAGCACTCCAAGAAACGGTTGAATTATTACCAGAAGTGATTAAGGATGGACTAGCTGTCATCGTACAAGTAGGAATAGCAGGTGGAGTAGATGAAACTGTCACAGTTGCTGAACAAGTCCCTGTACCTCCTGTACCTGTTACTGTCATTGTATAAATGGTAGTTGTAGTTGGGCTAACTGTTCTTGAACCGCTAATTGGGCTAACACTTCCGATACTTTGATTGATAGTAGCAGAAGTTGCATTGCTAGCTACCCAAGATAAAGCTGAGCTACTACCAGTTTGAATTGAAGTTGGATTAGCAACTAAACTACAACTTGGTGCTGTTGGTGCAGGTGGAGTAGATGAAACTGTCACAGTTGCTGAACAAGTCCCTGTACCTCCTGTACCTGTTACTGTCATTGTATAAATAGTAGTTGTAGTTGGGCTTACTGTTCTTGAGCCACTAGTTGAGCTAACACTTCCGATACTTTGATTGATAGTAGCAGAAGTTGCATTGCTAGCTACCCAAGATAAAGCTGAGCTACTACCAGTTTGAATTGAAGTTGGATTAGCAACTAAACTACAA
>Ga0075122_10002913_pt1 | contig 11029 bp, 5 predicted proteins | sample AntAceMetag02UKB_FD_69790 | JGI IMG/M metagenome (GOLD analysis project Ga0075122, IMG submission 69790) | Saline lake microbial communities from Ace Lake, Antarctica - Antarctic Ace Lake Metagenome 02UKB | ecosystem: Environmental > Aquatic > Non-marine Saline and Alkaline > Saline | place...
TGGTATCAGTGCGCAAGAAGCTATGGATTTTAAAGGCTTGTTCTCACAATTTGGTCAGAATTTCGCAGAGGGCGGAACACCACAACCACAATCTCCTATTCAAGTTAATTTAGGACAACCCCCGGCACCAGTAGCACCGCCGGTAGCGCCACCAGTCGAGCCGCCGCCAGTAGTTCCGGGAGCAAATATACCTATGATGCCGTTAGTAGCATAACAATTTTTTAATACAGGAGGATATAATGGCAGTAAAACTAGGCGGAAACGCAATGCAATATTTTAAAGCCGGTCAAGAAGGTGGGGCAGCGTCGAGTCCTACTGGTGGAATGCGATCTGCAATACAAGGCATCGTCCAACAAGGTAGAAAGCTCGGACTAATTCAAGAGCAGTCTACAGGAAACTATAATACTGCCGTCGGCGCAGCAGATTATAAGAACCAGCTTGCAACGGATTACGGAAATCAGGATATTCAAACTCCATTGTATAATGACAAGGGAATTTTTATGCGGAATCTTGATCATAAAAGAGCGATTAAACCTATTGTGCAAAAAGGATTAACTCCTGAGCAAGAATATTTCCAGAGAATAATAGATGAGGAAGACGCAGCTGATGCGAAAGACGGTACAGGTCTTAAAACCAGCCCTCTTGCAGATTTTGATAAAGCCTTTAAAGACGCACTGAAATAAGGATACCAAATGCCAGATTATAAAAAGCTACAAGCGCTGAAAACAGTTTTAAATCAGTATATTTCAAGCGATGAATATAAAAATAATCCTGAGTTCAGACAGCAGATTAATGATCGTCGTGCTATTTGGGAAAAACATGGCGTATCCGACATTCTTACTAAAGAGAAGTCTTATGATGTCAATGAATTGCAAACAGGAATTGTAGATAGGACTAAAGGATTCTTTACTAAAAGAGGAGAGGGTACACATTCTCCTGGTTCAAATTCTTTCTTTGACCCTGTAGATACTTCAAAAGGCATACCTCTCGGCGGACCAATGGCTGCAGAGCCTCAACCTGCAGGTGGAGACTTAGGTCTTTTAGGAAGCGTACCCGGCGCATTAATAGGTGAAGTTGCTAAACGCCCTGCAGGAGCTGTCCGTAGTGCGTTAGGGTTTAAAGATGCATTGGGAAATAACCAATTACATAAACAGAAGCAAGACCAGATTAGATTAGCTAAACAGCAATTTGACGCCGAGAAAAGTGCGGAACCTTTCTATGCAGGGAAGCCTTATAAAGATAAGCAAGAGTGGAAAGCACGTATGCCTCAGATTTTACAGGAAGTGTACCCTGATGGTGAAGTTCCTATGGGTCCCTTAGCACACGGGTGGCAAAACCCAGAAGCAATCCAAACACCTGGACAAGCACTTGAAGAAACGTTCCCTTCTCAAGGGATGATCAAGGAAGACGACCCTATGTTCAGTCTTACTAAACCATCTAAAGCTGGTGCTCTAGCAGGTGAGATGTTTAAGATAGGCGGAGGTGCAGTTGGTGATTACTCAACTGACCCCGTCGCTATTGCAGCTTGGGATGTAGGGATGCGTGGTATAGGTATGGCTGGTAAAGCGGCACTTGGCACAAGAGCCGGGCAACGTTACATTGCCCCTGTTGTAGAATATTTAAAGAAGACGAACGTCGGAAGAGGATATTTAAAAGGTCTGAAAGAAGCGATGAATAAGGGGAAGGTTGAAGTGACGACAGGACAACCTAATCCATTTCAAGCTAAGCTAGGGTCTAGCGGCCCACAAGAAAATATTATTGACATTGTCCCTAATCAACCTACTAGACAGTTAGGGACTACGGGACAACAGCCCCGACTAGGATTTGATCCATCAAGACAAGCCACGACAGGAGAAGGGTTTGTTCTAGGTAAAGGCACAGTTAAGAAGCCTACAAAAATAAAAGGTAAACCGTTTCGTCAAGCGACGAAGGAAGGTCCTCCAGGACCATTTGTTCGTAACGAGTCTATAGAGATACCCACAAGACAGTATCCTAATAAAGTTCCTAGACCACAAGGATTAGAATTACCTGCACCTGGTGTTGATAAGGTACAGCCAGGCTCTGTAAGATTTGGTGATGGGTTTACGATGTCCGATACCACCCCTAAACCTGAACTTAAGTATTTTAAAGTCCCAGAACAGAAAAAAACACCCACTATGTTTGCCAAAAAGGGCAAAACACAGACGCCGTTAGGGCCTAAGAAAGGCTCTCAGGGCAAAAAAACTGGCGACCCTACATATGTTAAACCAACGAATGAAATCGTTAATGTGGGCAAAGAACAGATAGAAATTGTTCCTGCTGGTAAGGAATGGAAGTTTAACTTCCGTGGAAGAACGTATGCTAGTAAAGATAAAGTTGCTGGATTGCAAAAAGTAAAAGATATTATGAAGGCAGAGGGCAAGTACACTCCACCTGTAGAGAAGCAAACATTTGTAGCACCTGAAGGGTTCAGTCCTGACACGCCATACGCTGGTCTAGGTAAGAGTAAAGGCAACCCTATCAAGAACGCGAAGATTGATAAGGTAAAATCAAAACAGTTAATTCAGCGCGGTGATAATCTACAGAAAAGGTTAGAGGCTACCGGCGGAATAGCAAAAGATGAGCAAGTAGCAGTACAATATATTAAAGGGGCAAAAGAAATTATCGCTGAAGGTGGTGATTTATCTACTGCTGAAAGCTTATTACAGGGGGCGTCAGATCGTGTAGTTAAGTATGAGAATGTTGCAAAGCTTAACAAAGCGTCAAAGAACCCTATCAAGAACGCGAAGAAACCAAACCCTTTTACAGGTGTGAAGAAAGCTGATATGCCTAAGCCTACTAAGGCGAGAACTGTAGACACACTAACACCTGCAGAATATACAAAGGCATTCAATAGTTTAAAAGCAAAGGGTACATCTACTACGCCAGAGAATCTTCTTAAAGAACTTAATATTAAGAAGATGACAAATAAGAAACCTACAACAAAGCCAACACGACCAGTTGACCAACAGTTTGATGACATCGCTAATCTTCTAGGTAAGAAGGTTAATCCAAAGAAAGGCGGTCTCGGTAAGAAGGGACAAGCGCGCTTTGATACAATGAGCAGACAGCAGTTGAGGAAAGAACTGGAATCGGCAAAGCGTTCAGGGAATCAAGTGTTGATTGACGCCTACACTCAGGCGCTCCATAATAAAGGGAAGGTGAATCCGTTTAAGAAGTTACGCAATAGAAGTGGTCAGATTGATATGACACCTGCGAAACGTGAATCGTTAAACAGGTTAAAGGATGACGCTAAAAGAGCTGGCGTAGAATTTGGAAAATACTTAACACAGTTAGGCGTAGGTAAGAAAGACGTAGCAGAGATTGTGAAAGCCGTGGCACCTGTAGGAGAGCAACGTTTGTACACTATCAAGTACACAAACAAAGCAGGCGTCGTGACAGAGTCAACGATGCACGGCATGGATTCTGCCGTTGTGAAAGCTGAAGCTGAGGGTATCGCTAAGAAGGCTGGTGGAGAGTTGCAGTTCTTCAAGCAAGGGCGTGTGAAGAAAGTACCAGAGACGATCGCTGGACTAGGGCAGAAACCAGCAGTAAAAAAAACTACACTAAAACCACAACAACCTAATGTATCTAATCCTAAAATAGAACTTACCGTTGAGGAAAAGTATGCGGCAAACACATACACAACTCCAAGTGGGCAGGTGCGTAGAAATTTAACAACAGCAGAGCGTGCACAGAACTTAAAAGATGTTGCTACAGGTAAGTTACGTAAAGGCACTCCGTGGGAGAAGTCATTACCTCTACAAAATGAACCACGTTATAAGTTGATGAATAAGTTTTTAAAACAGCAAGACGATATGGCTACAGCTCTTGCTGAGAAATATGGAGAGAAGTTTAAACCAAGGCTTAACGCTGAAGAGAAAGCTGCATGGAATAAGCTTGATAGATTATTAGACCGTGCAAACATTTCGTTTGAACGTGCTATGCGTGGTAAGTTTGTAACAGACAAGCCGGGTATTCCTTCTACTAAAGGAAACGTTATACACCCTGACACAGAGATAGCAGGATTAGGTGTTGTTAAGACGGAAGGCGGAACATACCTTTCTAAGAAGAACATTATAGCTAAAGCAAAATATAATAAAGTACGAAAGGCACAAGAGAACTTAAAGAAGCTAAAGGGTATCGGTGGGCTTGAAGGAACTGAGCCTATTATGAATCCAATAGCAAGACCTACATCCCCTAAACCAATACGACAACGCCCTTCTAAGTATCTAGGGAAGACAGTTGAGATGGTTAGTAATGGTGCTGAGGGCCACGTTCTCGACGCTGACAGAGGACGTTTTAAAATCCTTGTTGGCAAACGTGCTAGATGGTATACAAAAGATAAGTTTATCTCTGGGCAAGGGCAGAAGAAGCCTCTCTCATCTGCAGACCGTGTTAAGTTATCTGAGAAGTTTGCTCCAACAAAAGGTGCGTCTAACATACAAGGAGAGGGTACAAGTAAGGGCATAGCTAAGCCTACAAAAACTATAGGACAGTATCAAAAAGAAATTGATGTTTTAAAAAAGAAGTTTTCTATTGAGAAAAATCAAAAAGAAAAGATGAAACTTGATTTACAAATTAGACAACTGCAATCAAAAGCAAGCGCTGATGCAGAGCGTACGATCTTACGTAACAAAAGAGGCGAGATTAATTTTGGGAAGAAGAAGGGTAAGAAGGGTACGAAAGTTGTACCTATTGCTAAGCGTAGTTTAAAAAACCAAATGAAATCGTTGCGTGATGGGACAGCTTATATTAAGGAAGAGCTATCAGCTGGAAATGTTAACAAGTTAAAAGAGGCGCTAGCAGAAAACGGGTTTAAAGATACAGCTATCAATGCTGTGATTAATGAGATTCGCACAACGCAAGTAAGACAGCTTAACGCGTTACGTGCCAATTCTCCTGAGCTGTTAACGGCTTTGAAAGTTGGAGGTAAAGAAAAGTTAGGCGCGGCGTTAGAAAAAACTGGATATGATAAAGCAGTTGTTAATGCTTTTATGAAAGGTATGAAAAAAAGTGCTAATGATTTAGGTATAAACCTAGAGACTGCTACACCAGCACAACTTAAGGCGTTATCAAAAGGTAAAGTGACAAGTGGTGCTCCGGCACTACAAGAACGTGTTGATATAATGAATGCGGCGTTAGATTTTGCAGCGGCAAACCCTGACAGTCAGCTTGTAAAAGATACAATGGAACAAGTTACCACTAAAGTTATGAACGCTGTTATTAGAGAAGACGTAGACCTTAAGAACTTACCGGAAGTTTTATCAAAATACCGTGATGACTATCCTGGTATGGTAAAGTATATGATTGAGCAATTTAGAAATAAAACAAGCGAAGCTGCTCAGATAATGAACACAAGCAGTCAGACATCTAAGCTTTTAAATAAGATGTTTAAAGAGGTAGACCCGTCGTTTCTCGGCGACATTCCTGACATAGACTATCCTATTTGGAAATCAATAATGGGTGGGGCACGTGTTTTGGAAAGAGAGCGCTTAACATTACAGACAATGCAGCTTGCTACAGGGGCACGTAACGCGCGCGCTCAACAGTTTAGAGCCATCATTGATATGGGAGAGTCCCTTATTACTGCAGCATACCAAAAAGCTGGAGAGAAAATAACAGGTATTAATGTAGAAGGTGGCGTTATGCTTCCTTTTAAAACTAAAATGATGGCACAAGGGATCAACGCAGAGTATTCTACAATGCTAGCCTTAGCTAAGGCTGGTAAAGGGAAGCCATTAACAGGCGCATTGAAAAAGTTTGAAACACTTCTTACTGCTATGACAGAAAATTTCCCTATAGAAACTGCACGGTTCTCTCGCACACCTATAGGTTCCGGTGGAAAAATAGTTACAAAACCTTTTGCAGAGTTAGGGCTATATGGTAAGTTTAAGAAGTACCATAACACGGTTAACGTGACACAGGAAATGCATTTCCGTCGACAAGCTTTCTTAGCTAAGATGTTAGAGTTTTCTGAAAGATATGGAACAACGATTGACGATATCGCATTTTGGAAAAAGAATCCTAAGTTTATGGAACAGGCAGTTGACCACTCTCTTAAGATGACGTTTGCTGAAGATGTTAAGTTCCCATTAGCACAAGCTGCGTTTAAACTTTACAAAGACGTCCCTGTTATGTCTGCCTTAGGGCATCCATACATTAGGTTCTTCGCTAACGCAACGAAATATGCCGTCGAGCGTGAGCCTGTTCTTACAATGGCAGAGTTTGCTATGAACCCTAAGCTTGCAAAGAGTATGGCAGACCCTAATCTTGGAGCTACAGCATATAAGAAATTAGCAATGTCTACATCTGGTCTTATAGCAACAGCAGCAGGCTTAGCTATTATTGGAAGTAAGTACGCAGGGTCTAAATATTACAACATCAAACCAAACCCTGACAAAGAACCTGACAAAGAGATTGATCTTCGTGGGGATGCTCCGTTATCCAACTTCTTATTCAAGGCTGCTGTGGTTAAAGATTTTACAAAAGCTGTATGGAATCAGATGCATCCAAAAGAAACACCTTTGACGCTTCAGTTAGGCCCAAGCGATTATCTACAGGGGCTTCTTCAGGTGAACCGTGTTTCAGGTACTGGTTTAATTGCAACTGACCTTGCACGAGGAGATGCAGACGTACAAGTTAAACTTGTCTCACGTTACATTGGTCAGATTTTAGGAGGGTACTCAACGTGGGGAAGAACATACGTTGATATGTTGACAGCGTTTGATGCAGATAGTGGTAAGCTACGCTCAACGAGTGAGCCTATTCGTATGACTCCTACTATTGATAAATGGTTACAGCGCCCAGAGAATAGATTATGGTTAGAAGTGGCTACTATACCTAGCCCTTTTATTAATAATATCCCTATAGTGAATAAGATGCTACAGCCGTTCTCACGTGCTACGGAATCCGGAGAAGCAAAGACTGTACACCCTATCTTCAAACAGTTTACTGGTATTACAACAAAGAAGACCACGCCTCTACAACAAGAGCTTAGCAGACTTAACTTAACACAGCGTCCTAAGTTCGGGCACCCTACCATTAACCGTCGTGTGAACGAAGAAGCGGTGAAACATATTGAGGGTAATAGGATTATGGAGTCTAATAGGTATAAGAAGGCTACGGATGAAGCTAGAAAAGAAATGCTGAATTCTATGTTCTCAGAAGCGTATAACAAGGCTCTTGATAAAGTAGAACGGACAGACCCACATTTGTTCAATGCAGAATTGCTTAAGAAGTTAAAGAGTAAGATAAATAAGAAGTTTGGGAAAATGGCGCCTTATATCTTCCGTAAGAAGAAGTAAGACGCCATTAGGGTTAGGCTTTGTCAGCCCAGTGCGTAGATGTTTTTTCCAAATTACAGGTGATGGGGACTCTGAACGTTTCATAGTCTTCCATCATCTTTTTTATTTGTTTAATAAGGTGCTCATCATCCTTATGCATCTCGATCACAATCTCGTCGTGTATCGTTAGAAGGATGTTGCTCTTAGTATCACGTAACAAGCTATGCACTTTGATCATAGCGTTCTTAAGGATACCTGCTGCGCAACCTTGAATAAGATAGTTAACCGACTTGTAAGACTCCTTCTTAGGACACGTATACACCCGTCCAAAAATATCGGATATATAACCTGACTTAGGGTCGTCCTCACAAGTTCGTTCTAGGATAGTACGAGGGACATTCCAAGTGAACTTACGAACTTCGTAGTAGTTGTGATAGTACCTATCTATGAAGGATTTTGCGGATGTATAAGTATAGTTGGACTCGGGGTACGCCTCGTTGAGAACTTCGCAGAAGTGCTTAGGCCCTATCCCATATACTATTCCGAAGTTAATACTCTTGGCAATGCCCCTCTGCTCTTTGGTAAAGTCTTCACCAAAGATAAGCTCAGCTGTCATACCGTGCAAGTCTCCGTCGGCACGTGACAACTCTTCAATCATTTTCGGTTCCATAGCATAGTGGGCAAGCACGCGCAACTCAACCTGACTATAGTCGAAATAATAGTTAGTATAATCAGGACGACATATGAAAGCACGACGAATATCAACATCGCCACCTCTAGGTATATTCTGAAGGTTCGGCTTCCTACAGCTAAATCTGCCTGTTTTTGCACCAGTTTGATAAAAGTCACAATGTATTACTCCTTCTGTATCTGCACCCTCTAGCAATCCCATTATGTATGTGTTAAGTCGCTTTGATGTTTCACGCAACTCTACAACAAAAGGGATGATCGGATGGTCGTATTGTCTTAAATTATACGCGTCAAGAGAAGGGTTACCTGCAGCTGAGTACGCATTGCATTGCACCTTCTCATCATCAAATAGAAATTTCCCGAGTTGCTTGTTACTTAACACATTAACTTCTCCAAAGTCAATGGCTATCTGAGCAAGTATCTCAGAGATACGTGCCTCGCACAAATCCTTCTGTTGTGTTAAGTACTGTAAATCGAGTAACGTGCCCCGTACCTGCATATCAACAAGTACTCGCATCAACTTCATTTCCATTTTGTAAATAGGATTATCAAGGACGCCTTTCTTCTTATAGAATTCATAAAGTCCCATAGTGTACTCAACGTCCTTGATAGCATAAGGCTCCATAATTTCCCGAGGAACCTTAGCATACTCCATCCCGAGTTTATGCTTTCGCATATATTCTTTAAGCGCTTTCTCATCAGCTGCATCAGCACCTAAGTATTTTTCTGCTAATCTCTTTAACTGCTTACTGCTCTCGTCGGGATTATAGATATGTGCCATAATCATTGTGTCATGGATTGGTCCCTTGACTTCCATACCATACGTCTTAAGCATTTGAATATCAAACTTAGCGTTATGAAAAACCTTTTCTATCTTAGGGTTTATCATAGCTAAATCAAAAGGAACTAAATTGTCTTCTCCTATTGCAATATACTGCTTTAAGTCTTTAGACCCGTACGTCGATATAGCAAATGGCTTAGCGCCTAAGTAAGGGTTGAGACCAGTTGTCTCTGTATCGACTGCTATAATCATTTAATCTCCTTATTTTAAAAACAATATATTAAGATTGATCAGCGCGCTCAGAAGGTAAAACGACGCCTTCGCAGTCTCCTTGGTCACAAGGCTCACTATCGCAGCACTCAGGAACATCAGGACTATCAGTATTGGGAACAGCTTGTGCATTCGGTGTCTCCTTCCTATTAATTTCTTCATTAACTGTTCTTAAATCATTTTGATACTGTGATAATGTTCGGCTTAAATCGTAAGCCAATGCCTTTAACTCTTTTGTATCCCATTTTGAAATATCCATTTAGTACTCGCTTTCTACCTTTACAGGTACTGGTTTTCGCATATAGTTTTTAATCAGCTTAATGAAAGCTGGTGTTTTAGCATATGCTGTGTAGTATTTGTTTAGTGCGTTGTTCTTAAGAAGGTCTGAGACGTGCGTACGTGCAGTTGTTCTGTCACAGTTAAGCAAGTCTTCAAAATCCTTAAGGGTTATCTGTTTTAAGTTAAGCAGTTTACGTACTGCGTTACTGCCCATTTCTTCTAGTTTACGCTCAACATCAGAGACTGATACTAGGCTCTGTTCCGGCATATGATCCTTACTCCACTCATCATACTGAAAGTACGGAGCGTCATACTGCTCGTTAAGCCACTCGTAAACATACTCAACGTGCTCTTTCTCGACGAGAACATTGATACCATCAGTCGTACTGAAGAGCCTACACGCTAAGGCAGTTGCCATTTTAGCTAGTTTAAGCTTCTGTTCTGATGGGTTAACCAACGGACATGAGTGTGAATACTTAGTGTACATAGATTTAGCTAAAGAAAAACACGCCTCATATGCCTGCTTACTGATTTTAATATGCTGTGGTTCCCTAGACCAAGCCCATAATACTAAATCGCGACAGCGTCTTGATGTGTAGACGTGCTCTACTTCATCACGATAAGGACGGTTAATAAGGTTGTTGTCTACATCATCAAACGCTAAGATAACACAGAAGTCAAAACGTGCTATATCCTCCGGTTGCTTAACGAGGTTCTGTATGATGTCGGGCCCAGTGTTGAAAGCGTTAACCGGCATACTTTTCCTTGGATTTGAAAACCAAGCAAGACGTGTTCGTGCGTTTGTTTTCGCAGAGCGGACTTTAACAATCTCAGCGATGCCGGAACTACGAATTTGGGACATGGCGGCGATAACCTCAGGGTCCATTCCAGACATCTCATCAATAACGAGAAGTCGTTTGTTGTTAAGCGGTATCTTTCCCCAATTAATAACCCATCGAGAATGAAGCTGTTCAAGTCCTCCGACGAGACCAGCGTACGTAGTTTGTTCACCGCCTGCAAAGGCCCCAAGTTGGTAATGTTGCAAGTACTTCTTACAGGTTTCTGTCTTTCCACAGCGTGTATCTCCTATTATTAAGCTTTCCAAATAACCTTTCTTAAGTTCTCCGGAAAACGGTATACGTAACACGCTATGATATACTAAGTCTAAAGCAAAATGTAAGTTCTGCCTTTCAAAGATGCGTGTTACATTTGTTTCTAAGTCGTTGTAGATATGGTCGAGCTTTGCTCTAATTCTTTTGGTGCACATTGAAATACCTCAAGTTCTTTATATAGTTCCTCTGTCATTTTGAATTCCTCGATTGACGTCTCGCACGGACTAGACGAATACACAATATGTACTAAGTGTTGTGTCCGTGGATCAGGTACTGTCAACGCTTCAACTTCATAATCCCTATTAGTTTCCAATTTATTATTTATGACATATACAGTACGTCTGATATATTCTTCATCAAAGGCTTGCTCGTCGATGTAAGGGATACAAGTGACCTCTTCTACATACTGATGGTCTTCTTGTAGTACGTTAAACGTATTACATTGCCCGGCAATCCTAAACGCTTGGCGAAGGATAACTCTCTGTTGTGATGTCGTACAGTTTAAAAAGGATAACAGTTCAGGGCGTGTCTCGTCGAGAGTTATAGAAGTTGTGTTGCCCTTGTAGCGTGTTAAGCCACAAGATAGACACTTT